>Ga0304730_1001204_pt1 | contig 20192 bp, 11 predicted proteins | sample M_130628_MF_Meta_FD_190474 | JGI IMG/M metagenome (GOLD analysis project Ga0304730, IMG submission 190474) | Freshwater microbial communities from Lake Montjoie, Canada to study carbon cycling - M_130628_MF_MetaG (v2) (version 2) | ecosystem: Environmental > Aquatic > Freshwater > Lake | place...
GTGATCGATGGCGGGCGGGGGTGCCGGATTCGCGACCTCGCGGGCCGCGAATACCTCGACTTCACGATGGGCTGGGGCTCGGTGCTGCTCGGCCACGCGCATGAGCGGGTGATGGAGGCGGTCGTCCGACAGATCGCCCACGGGTCGAACTTCGCCCACGTCACCACGCGATCGCTCGAACTCGCGGAGCGGCTTGTCGCTCTCAGCCCGGCCTGCGACCAGGTGCGGTTCTGTGCCTCGGGCACGGAGGCCACGCTGCAGTGCGTGCGGCTGGCCCGCGGCGCCCGCCGCCGCGGTGGCATCCTCAAGTTCGAGGGGGCCTACCACGGGCAGCACGATCTCGGCACCACGAGCCTCTTCGGCAAGGAGATGAGGCCTTGGCCGCACCCCGAGCCCCTTGGCGCCGGCATTCCGGCCGCGGAGTCGGGCCTTGTCTTCGTGTCGCCGTTCAACGACGCGGAGACGGCGGCGGACCTGATCGCCCGCCATGCCGACGAACTTGCCGCCGTGATCGTGGAGCCACTCCACCGCTGCCTGCCGCCGGTGCCAGGGTTCCTCGACGCGGTGAGGACGGCCTGTTCGAAGCACGGCGTGATTCTGATCTTCGACGAGGTGGTGACGGGGTTTCGGCTTGCCGTGGCCGGCGCTCAGGAACGCTACGGCGTGGTGCCAGACCTCGTGGCGTATGGCAAGGCGCTCGGCGGCGGTCATCCGCTCGGCGCCTACGGCGGCCGTGGCGACATCATGGAGATCGTTCGTGAGGAACGGCTCGGTGGCGGCGAGTATGTCTGGACGGCCTCCACGCTGGGCGGCAACCCCGTCTCCTGTGCCGCGGCGCTGGCCGTGCTCGATGAGATCGAGGTGCCGGGTTTCCACAGGCGGCTCGACCATCTCGGTGTGTGCCTCCGCCACGGCATGGAAGAAGCGCTCGCCGATGCGGGTATCGTGGCCACGGTGATCGGCGACGGCCCGCTGGCGCAGGTCGTATTTCGCCGCGGCCCGGTGACGTCATCCCGCGAGATCTGGCAGTCGGCTCCGGGGCTCGGCCGCCGGCTGATGCTCGGACTGTTCGCCCGCGGCGTGTTCCTCAATCCGATGGGCACGAAGCTGTATTTGTCGGCCGCCCACGACGAGCAGGTGATCGCCGACTTCCTCGGCCGCTTCCGCTCGGCACTGGTCGATCTGATCGCCTGACCGTCGCCATCCTTCCCGCGGGCACGTCAGTCCTGTTCCTCGTCTTCGTCTGCGACGAACACAAACGCGGCCCGGCGGGGCGCGGGCATGGGTGAATCGGCCCCGCGGACGCTCTTCCAGACGATCTCGTTGAGCAGCAGGTCGTCCGCCGCATCCTCCTTGGAGAAGTCCATCGCGAGCGATTGCTTCGCCCCCCAAGCGTTGGCCACGTTGCGCTCGTCGAGCGGCACGTTCGCCGGCCGGCACTCGTAGGCTGCGAGCACCGGGGCCTTGGCAAACGAGCGGATCATCGGCAGCGCCGCGGCGTCGAACTGCGACATCGGCTCGAGGCCGAGGATGAGCTCGATCGTCCGCAGCATCGAACTCGTCGAATAGAGGCTCGAGTCGACGACGCCGTGCCGCGTCCAGGGGCTGATCACCAGCGCCACGGTGCGGTGGGCGTCGACGTGGTCGGAGCCGTTCTGCGCGTCGTCTTCGACCACGAAGATCGCCGTGGTGGGCCAGAACTTCGACCGGCTCACCGCTTCCACGAAGCGGCCGAGGGCGAGATCGTTCTCGGCCACGAACGCCGTCGGCGTGAGCGAGCCGGGCTTGGCGCCGCTCGTGTGGTCGTTGGGCAGGCGGACGATCTGGAGCCGCGGCATGTCGCCCTCCTTCTCGAATCGCGAAAGTTCGGCAATGAAGCGGTCGGCCCGCTTGAGGTCGGAATACTCCTGGTCGAAGCTGCGAAACAGCGGATCGATCCGCCCTTCGAGGGCCTTGGCCTTTGGCTTCCCAGGGGCGTCGGGCGTGGGGCCGTTGTCCACCCACTCCCCGTAGCTGCGGACGCTGACCCCGGCCGCGATCGCCTGGTCCCAGATGTAGCCGCCAGCCGGGCGCGCGATCTCGAAGTTACCCTCGCTCGGGTAGGTGAACTTCTTCCGCTTGTTGTGGCCGTAGGAGAGCGGCCAGTGACGCTCCACGAAGTCGGTGGCATAGGCCCCCATCGACCATTCGTGGCCGTCGGCACTGACCTCGCTCTCCACGTAGAAGTTGTCGAGCAGGACGAACTGCCGCGCCAGGGCATGATGATTCGGCGTGACGCGTTCGGGGAACAGGCAGAGGGTGGGATCGCCGTGTCCCTCCGGCATGTCGCCGAGCACCTGGTCGTAGGTGCGGTTTTCTTTGATCACGTAGATCACGTGGGTGATCGGGCTCGGCTGGCCCGGTTGCAGAGGAATGGGGTGGCCCTCCAGCTCCTCCGCCGTGAACTCGTCGTCGGCTTGGGGCGGGCGGCAGGCGAACGCGCGGGCCGTCCAGGCGTGCATCGTTTTCTCGAAGTCGTCCTCCGGAAGATCGATGAACGACACGGTGCCGTCGAACAAGCCCCCGATGTAATCGGGCGTGGGCGCATCGGGATCGTATCCAGGCCGGGGGCCATTGCGGTTGGAGTCGGAGATCACCCCCTTCCCGTTGGCGACGAGCAGTCGCGTGCCATCGGCTGTGAGTCTGACTGCCGTCGGATACCAGCCAACGGGAATGAACCCCAGGCTTCGCGCCCTGCCCTGCTCTGCCACGTCCCAGGCGCTCAGGGCGTTGATGTTGGCGTTTGAGACAAAGAGCCGCGAGCCGTCGGCCGAGAGCGCCAGGGAGTTGGGGGTGTTGCCGGGCGGGGCGTCGGCCGAGAGCGTGGCGACGAGCGTTTCGGTCGTCTTCCCGGCGTCGAGGTCGATCACCGACACGCTGTTGCGGTTGGCATTCGCCACGAAGAGCCGCGCGCCGTCGGGCGACATCACCATCTCGTTGGGATGGTCTTCGACGGCGATGCGCTGCACGACGCTCCACTGCTCGGTGTCGATCACGGCCACGGCCGCCTGGCCCCAGAGCGATACGTAGAGCCGGCCGCGGCGGTCATCAGCCACGCAGCTCCAGGGGTACGGGGCATCGGCGACGGCCTTGTCGAGCAGCGCGTCGGCCCGCTTCGTGATCGACGGTTCCGGGGAATCGGGGATCGCGGGGCCGGCTGCGGGCGCGGTGTCGGTCAGCAGGAGTTCATCGACGACCGGTTCGGCCCGGTCCGCGGCGAAGCGAATCCGGGAGATCGAATGTCCCCAGACGTTGGCGACATAGACCGTGCCATCGGCATCGGTGACCTCGATGCCGCAAGGGATGCCCCGCAGTTTCGCATCCCGCAGGACCACGGAGCCGTCGGGCACCAGCGTGCCTTCGACGAACCGGAAGCGGAGGAGCGTCTCCGCGGCGCCTCCCGACACCCAGAGCCGGCCACCATCGCTGGAGAAGGCGAGCCCCTGGAACGACTCTTCAAGATGAGTTCGCGAGAGTAGTTTTCGCTCTTCGACGTCGAGCACGGCGAGTTCGTGCGGGCCGTGGCCGCAATGCAGGACCACGGCGTGTCGCCCGTTGGGGTGCAGGGCGATCGACGCTGGAAAGTCACCGACGCCGACCTGCCTGCCGGCCGGTTGCAGCGACCACTGGTTCGGCAGGATCACCGATCCGTCGGGCTGCGGTCCGGGAGTTCGGGGCCCGGGGTCCGCGGCGCGGAGGTGCGGCGTGCCGAGTACGGCCAGCGCCGCCATGATCAGCCCGCGGGTAAGCGTTCGAAAAGCATGCACGGAATATGCTCCTGTGGGTCTGATCCCTGCCCGACGACCGATTTTGTAACCGTGGGTGACGCCATGGCGACCGCGCTCACGGGAAACTCATACTTCCGCGAGCGGTTGGATTCATGGCTCGCTGATATTCTCTGCCGCGGCGGAAATACGAGGCACGTCTCTCGGCGCAGTTCCCGAGTCTGCCGGTACGCAGTCTTTCGGTCCAGCAGTCTTTCGGTCCAGCAGTCTTTCGGTCCACAGGAGGTTGACCCATGCTCACCCGTCGCTCGCTCGTGAAGGCCGGCCTCGCCGGGGTCACCGCCCTGCCCACCCTGGCCCTCGCGGAGCCGGGCCCGGCCGCGCGGCGGCCCTTGCGGATTGCCCACCTCACCGACATCCATGTCCAGCCGGAACTCGAGAGCGCCAGGGGGCTCGCCGCCTGCTTTGCCCACGTGCAGTCGCTGCCCGAGCGCGGCCAAACCGCCGTCGACCTGATCGTGACCGGTGGTGACACGATCATGGACTGCATGGAGGCGGGCCGCGACCGCACACAAACGCAGTGGGACCTCTGGAAAAAGGTGAAGGCCGACGCCTGCGGCCTCGAGGTGAAAAGTGTCGTAGGCAACCACGACGTCTGGGGTTGGACAAAGTCAAAGGCCGGAACCACAGGCGACGAGCCGCTCTATGGGAAGCAGTGGGCCTGCGAGCAGTTTGGCCGGGCCCTCCCCTACGAGAGTTTTGACCGCGGCGGCTGGCACGTCGTCCTCCTCGACAGCGTGTTTCCGCACGAGGACAGCTTCATCGGCAAGATCGACGACGCCCAGTGGGACTGGCTGGAGAAGGATCTCGCGGCGGTGCCGGCGGCCACGCCCGTGGCGATCATCTCGCACATCCCGATTCTCTCGGTGAACCCTCTGGCCGCGGCATCTGCCGGTGATTCGGGCGCCGACGGCAAGCCAGCGTTCAGCGTGTCGGGCGGCATGGTGCACGTCGACCATCCGCGGTTCCAGGAACTCTTCGCCAAGCACGCCAACGTGAAGGCCTGCCTGAGCGGCCACCTCCATATCGTCGAGCGGATCGAGTTTGGCGGTGTGAGCTACCTCTGCAACGGCGCCGTCTCGGCCAACTGGTGGAAGGGCAAGCATCGCGGCACTGACTTCGGCTACGCGGTGGTCGATCTCCACGACGACGGCACGGTTGAGAGCCGCTACGTCCCCTACGGCTGGACGGCCCGGACGTAGCGTCGATGCGGTAGCGTGGAAGGTACGCGGCATGCCCGCATGCCCCCGTTGTGGGCAACGCTCCGTGGCCACGTTGACTGCGTGGTGTCCTTCTGTATACTTCTGAGAAGTCTCTTGACGCATTTTCGTCGAGGTTCTCGTCGCCATGGCCACGATTCCAGTTCCCGCCCCGTCCCGTCATCTTATTTCAGTGGATGCGTTTCATCGGATGGGTGAGGCCGGCGTTCTCGGGCCTGCAGATCGGGTGGAACTCATCGATGGGGAGATCATCGACATGTCGCCGATTGGGGTCATGCATGCCGCGATCGTCGCGCGGCTGGCATCGCATTTCAGTCAGAGGCTCGGGCCGACGGCGGTCGTGTGGTGTCAAAACCCGTTGCGGCTCGACGAGGTCAGCGAGCCGCAGCCCGACATTGCGATTCTACGGCCCCGGGTCGACTTCTACACCACGTCGCATCCGGGCCCAGCCGACGTGCTGCTCGTCATCGAAGTTGCGGACACAAGCCTCGCCTATGACCTCGGCACGAAAGTGCCGCTGTACGCCCGGCATGGCATCCCAGAGGTCTGGGTCATTGACGCGGCCACCCGGCGGACGCGGGTATTTCGCCAGCCGGTTGGCGGTAGTGGGGCCAGCCGTCCGGCTGGCAGCGGCTACGTCGAGGAGGAGAGCGGCGAGCCCGACGAAGCGGTTTCGTGTGCTGGCATTGTCGATGACGCCGGAGGCCGAGTGGTCATCGAGTTGGCTCGGCTGCTACCGCCCGCAGGCTGACGGGAAGAGGCTCGGCCGAGGCGGGGCGAGGGGCTGCCCGTGCCCCGAGCAACGCCGCGTTTGGAGCTGCTTTGCTACGCTGTGGCTCCTTCTGGGCTCCATCAGTCCCACCCGCGCCAGGAAGTCTCATGCCAGCCCCCCGCCCTGCCCCTGAGATTGTTCGCACCAAGGTCGTCGCCACCCTCGGTCCCGCGTCGCGGTCCGAAGAGGCCATCCGCGGCCTCGTCGAGGCCGGCGTCGACGTATTCCGGCTCAATATGGCCCACGGTTCGATTCCGGAGCACCAGGAGTCGCTCGACCGGATCCGACGCGTCTCCGAGGCGCTCGCCCGCCCCATCGGCGTGCTCGCCGACCTTGCCGGGCCGAAGATCCGGCTCGGCGAGCTGCCGGGTGGTTCTGTCGATGTGGCCGAGGGGGATCGCATCCGGTTTGTGAGGGGCGTTGAGGCCAATGGCCCTGGCGAGTTTACCGCCACCTACGAGCCGCTGATCGACGAACTCGGCGTCGGCGACTCGGTCATGATCGCGGATGGCACGATCAGCCTCGTCGTTGAGGAGCGGAACGCGACCCACGCCCTCTGTCGGGTCATCCAGGGGGGCACGATCCGCAGCCGTCAGGGAGTGAACCTGCCCGGCGTGAAGCTCTCGGTACCGGCCATGAGCGCCGCCGACTGGCAGCATGCGGAGTGGGCCGCGTCGGTCGGCGTCGACTTCGTGAGCCTGTCGTTCGTGCGAAGCGCCGTCGAAGTCAAGCTTCTTAAGGAACTGCTGCGGACCCGCGGCTCCGTCGCCCGCGTCGTGGCCAAGATCGAGAAGCGGGAGGCGGTCGAGAACCTCGAGTCGATCGTCGAAGCGGCCGACGCCGTGATGGTGGCCCGCGGCGACCTCGGCGTGGAGACCGACGTGGCGAGCGTGCCGATGGTGCAGAAGCAGATCATCCGCGCCTGCCAGCGGTATCAGAAGCCGGTGATCGTGGCCACGCAGATGCTCGACAGCATGCAGCACGCCCGGCGGCCGACGCGGGCCGAGGCGACCGACGTGGCCAATGCGATCCTTGACGGCGCCGACGCCTGCATGCTCTCCGGCGAGACCGCGATCGGCGAGCACCCACGACTCGTCGTCGAGATGATGCGGCGGATTGCCCGCGAGACGGAGAAGCAGTATCTCGCCGATCGCTGGCGCTACATGGAGGGCCGCTTCCTCGCCGAAAAGGGCTCCGCCGGCGTGCCGGTGCAGGAGTTCCTTCCCGCCCCCGAGTTTCTCGTGGAGGGCCTGCACCCGATCACGCAGGCCGTGGTCGACGGGGCCAGCCGGATCGCGGGCGAACTCGACGCCAAGCTCTTTGCCGTCGCCAGTCGGTCCGGCCTCACGGCGATCGCCCGCTCCAAGCGAAGGGGCGCCGTGCCCACCGTCGGCCTCTCCGACAACCAAGCCTCGCTGCGGCAGATGGCCCTCTACTGGGGCGTGACGCCGCTGCCCATGGAGGCCACCCACGACATCAGCGTGCTGCTCGAACGGATCACCGCTTGGGGCATCCGCGAGGGGCGTTTGCAGCGTGGCGACCGGATTTTGCTGGTGGCGGGTTCCGGTTTCGGGACGGGCGGACACAATATGGCTTTGGTCCACGAGGTGTGAGATGGAAAAGAAATGCGTGCTCGCCTATTCGGGCGGGTTGGATACGTCGGTGATCCTCGGCTGGCTCATCGAGCAGGGCTATGAGGTCGTGGCGGTGTATGTCGACCTCGGGCAGCCGTGCGAGGATCGTGAGGCGATTCTCAAGAAGGCCCGCGACTGCGGGGCTGTGAAGGCCGAGATCGTCGATGTGCGCGAGGAACTCTGCCGCGACTTCGCCTTTCCCGTGATGCAGTGGCAAGCCCGCTACGAAGGGACGTATCTACTTGGCACCTCGATCGCCCGGCCGCTGATCGGCAAGATTTGCGTGGACGTTTGCCACCGTGAAGGGGCCACCGTCTACGCCCACGGCGCCACCGGGAAGGGCAACGACCAGTGCCGCTTCCAACTCGCCGCCGAGGCCATCGACCCGCGGATCACGGTCCTCGCCCCGTGGCGGATGGCGGAGTTTCGCAGCCTTTTCCCCGGCCGCAAGGAACTGATCGAGTTCTGTGAAGCCCGCGACATCCCCGTGAAGGCGTCGAAAGACAAGCCGTACAGCTCCGATGAGAACTGCCTCCACACGAGTTACGAGGCGGGGCTCCTTGAAGAACTCACCACCGACGGCTTCAGCATCGTCGAGTTCGGGATGACCGTCTCGCCGCAGCAGGCGCCCGACTGGCCCGAGACCGTGCGGATCGACTTCGTGTCGGGCGTGCCGGTGAAGGTCAACGGCAAGGCCCTGAAGCCCCACGAACTCGTGCTCGCCCTCAACGAGATCGGTGGCCGCAACGGCATCGGCCGCACCGACATCGTCGAAAACCGGTTCGTCGGCATGAAGAGCCGGGGCGTCTACGAGGCTCCCGGCATGACGCTTCTCTACGAGGCCCACCGTCTCGTCGAGCAGATGACGCTCGACCGCGACCTCGTCCATCTCCGCGACCGGCTGTCGCCCGAGGTGGCCGAGATGGTGTATTACGGCTTCTGGTACTGCGCCAAGATGGATGCGCTTCTGGCATTCATCCGCGAGACGCAGAAGCCCGTCACCGGCACCGTGGAGCTCAACCTCTACAAGGGCAACGTGCTTGTGAAGAGCCGCACGAGCCCGTTGAGCCTCTACGACGAAGCGATCGCCTCGATGGAAGGGGGCGGCTCCTACGATCAGACCGACGCCGAGGGCTTTCTGCGGATCGTCGGCCTGCCGCTCCGCGTGCAGGGCCGCGTGCGGCCCCGCGGCAAGGCGTGAACGCCGTGGCGACGCCGACGAGCCCGCTGCGCCGGCTGTCTTCGGTCGTGCTCGGGCTCGTACGGATCGATGCCCGGCGGCCCGCCTCGTGGCTCGTGGCCGCGGCGACGCTGGCGGTCGTCGTGCTCGCGCCGGCAGCGCGGCTGCCGGCTGCTGCAGGGGGCGGCGCGCTTCTTGCGATGGCCGCAGTCGGCTCGCTTTTGCGGGCGCCATCGGGCACGGACCTGCTGCCCGCCCGCCTGATGGCGCGGCTCGCGTGGCCGCTGGTCTTCGCCGCGGCGGGTGCGGGGATCGCCAGGCTCGTTGAAGGCGATGCCTCCGAGCGGGTGGTCGTCGCCGCCGCCGTCGCCGCTGGAGCGATGATCGCCCTTGCCGCCGTGGCCACGATGAAGTGGCTCCCGCGAAGCGACGTCCTTCGCGGTGAATTCCCGGCCCGCACGACGTCACCCAGGGGATCTTCGCAGCTCGTGGGCCGATCGTGGGGCGACGCGGCCGCGATGGCGTCTACGCTCGTCGCCATGGCGATCTGCTTTTTCCTCGTGCCGGAATACGCGGGCTGGTATGTCGTGGTCGCGACCTCGTGGTTCACCCTCCTCGCCGTACCCGCCGCCACCTTGGTCGGCGGCGATCAGCGACTCCGCGACGATCTCGTTGCCGCAGGGCCGGGCCGGCCGCGACTGGCTGGCACGCCGGCGGCCGCGGTGCCGACCCTCGCCGCCTATGCGGCGGTCCTCGGTTGGCCGGCCGCGGTGGCAGCCATCGTGGCCCGCGAGCGAGCGTGGGACTGGCGCGACCCGCGCGCGGCCCTCCTTCTGCTGCTCTGCATGACGGCCGTGGCCTCGGGGTTGGCCTGGGCGTCCGCGGCCCGTCGGTGGCGCGAAGAGACAACGCTCTCCGTGATGGCCGTCGCCCACGCGACGGCAATTACCCTTCTTGCCCGGGCCGCCTGGCCTTCGTAGTCCGGGTCGCCTGCGGCCGCTGCCAGCTTTGGCGTTGCCGTGGTGCAGCAGAGCGTGCGAAACTCCGCCAGCCTTCGCAGCTTCGCGGGCCGTCTGCGGCTCCGCGGGACATGACGATTGATCGAGTTGAGAAAACCCTGTGCATCGCACGATATTCAACGCATCGTGTCGATCGTGCGGATGCCGCAAGCCCCATCGAGGAGTCGTCTCGTGCCAGGAACCCTCATCGCCATCGGCCGCCGGCCGAGCAGCCTCCGCACCATCGCCGCGGCCCTGCAGGTGTCGGTTGCGGCGGCCGTCGCCACCGCCGCCGGCTTTCCCGACAGCGAGACGATCTTCCCCGCCACCACCCGCGCCTGGATCAGCGTCACCGACTTCCGGGGTATGCAGGATCGCTTCGAGAAGTCGCCCTACGGTCAGTTGATCGCTGATCCCGCGATGAAGACCTTCGTGGAGCACCTCCGCGAGCAGATGTCGAAGAACGGCAAGCAGCGGCTCGCCAAGCTCGGGCTCACGCTGGAGGACCTCGAAAAGGTGCCGGGGGGCGAGCTCGCTGCCGCGGCGATCGAAGTCGAGGGGGGCATGCTGGCCACCGTGCTGCTCGTCGACACCACCGGCCACGAAGAAGATGCCAAGGCTGTCGTCGATCGGATCGGCAGCCGTCTCCTCGAACAGAAGGCGATCAAAGTGACGGTGCCCAACGCGCCACCACAGCTCACGGTGTACGAACTTCCTGCCGACTCGAACGACGTCCGGTCGGATGTGGCGGGCCGGAAGCGGCGGGTTGCCTTCGCGGTGACACCGCAGGTGCTCGTCGTGGGCGACGATGCGGTGCAGGTGGGCCAGGCTTTCTCGGTGCTGGCGCAGGGCCGCAAGGACAGCCTCGCCACCGTTGAGTCGTACAAGGCCATCGTCGAACAGTGCGGCAGCCAGGTGCCCGCCAACGCCGCGCCGATCCGCTGGTTCGTCGACCCGCTGAAGTTCGCTGCGGCCTACCAGAAGACCAACCCGCCCCGCGAAAAGCGGAAGGGGCCCGACTATGTCGCCATCCTCGGCCGGCAGGGCTTCGATGCGATCAAGGGTGCAGGCGGTGTGCTCGTGTTCAGCGAGGGATCCCACGCGATGCGGCACCACACCCTGATCTACGCGCCGCCGCTGGCGGGCCGCGATCCCGAATCATCCGAGCGGTTCGACCTCGCCGCCCGGATGCTCCGGTTTCCAAACGCCACCGGCGTGGCGCCCGCGGCCTTGGTGCCGCGAGACGTCACCGCTTGGGCATCGCTCCAGGGCGATGTGCAGACCGCCTTCCGCTCGGCCGAGTCGCTCGTGGATGACATCGTCGGCGACAAGGGCGTGTTTGACGACGTGATCGCGTCGCTGAAGGAAGACCCCGATGGCCCGCAGATCGACGTCGAGAATGATCTCGTCGCCTGCCTTGGCAAGCGGGTGAGCGTCATCACCGATCACGTCGATCCGATCGGCACCGACTGCGAGCGGCTCGTGATCGCGATGGAGACCTCCGACGAGGCCCGCGTGGCCGCGACTGTGGCCAAGGTCATGGATGCCGACAGCGACATGCGGAAGATCGAGATCGGGGGCTACGCGGCCTGGGAACTGATCGACCACTCGATGGAGATCCCGAAGCTGGAGGTTGAAACGCCCGGCGGCGCGGTGGCTCATGCCGACCACGACTCGAACGACGAGGCCCATCGCCGGCGGCAGCGGCTCCGCGAGAAGGAAGGGCGACTGCTCCCGCACTCGACGGTGACGGTTGCCAAGGGGCACCTCCTGATCGCTTCCCATCGCGACATCCTCGAGCGGGTGCTGTCTGCCGAAGGCGGTTCGGCCTCGCTTGCCGCGGCGCCCGACTACGCCGCCGTGCAGGCCGAACTCGGCAAGTTCGTGGGGGCTGCCACCTCCGCCCGAGGCTTCGGCCGCGAGGACCAGGCGGTGTTGCCCACCTACGAACTCCTTCGCGAGGGCAACATGCCCCAGTCCAAGAGCCTGCTGGGCCAGATGCTCAACGACATGCTCGGCGACGGCAAGCCGGGCACCGTCCGCGAGCAGAAGATCGACGGCAGCACGCTGCCGGCGTTCGACGTGGTGCGGCGGTACTTCGGCACGAACGGCCTGGCGATGGAGACGCGGTCGCAGGGCTGGTACATCGTCGGGCTCGCGCTGCCGCGGTCGCAGCAACAGGAGCAGGAGGTTGCTCGCAGCCCGGCGGAACCAGCCGCCAACCGCTGAGCACCCCGTAGCACAGGTTTTCAACCTCGTAGCACAGGTTGTCAACCTGTGTGCCTTCTGACGTAGCACAGGTTTTCAACCTGTGTGTCTTCGCGATTCGCGCTGGGCTCAGGGCTGCCCATGCCCGTCGCCGGACGCTCGCTGCGGCCCTCCAGGCCTGCGCTCGCTCGATGCTGACTTCGCTCCGCCATCCATGGCTGCGCTTGTCAGCAACGCCGGCTCCCGGGCACGGGCAGCCCCTCGCTGTCCCCCGTAGCACAGGTTTTCTCGTAGCACAGGTTTTCAACCTGTGTCCCCCGTAGCACAGGTTGTCAACCTGTGTGCCTTCCCGATTCGCGTTGGCCTCGCCGGTCACCGCGGACGGCCGCGGTCGGTTTCGACAACTGCCCAAAAGGGATGCTGCCGGTCGCCCCGCAACCGAAGATCCTCGAGCATCACCCGCGTGTCCGGAACGGGCTGTCCCTTGAGGATCCGCTGGCCATCGACCGTCACCGTGGCCGGCCGGGTGAAGTCGATCAGGTCTGGGGCGAGCCAGACCTTCACGCGGTCGGCCCCGCACCGCACGGAGAGCGTGTTGGTGGCCCCGGCCTTTGCCTCGATCTGGAACGGCCGCACGCCGGCCGCCGGAGGCCACTGTTCCGGGAGTACGACTGTCTTCGGCGGAAGTCCCTCGAGTTCGACCCACCAGAAGAACCGGTCCCACGGCCGCATCGTTACCGCCTCGAACTCCTTTGGGAAGAAGGTGCGCCGCTTGCGGCCCATCCAGTCGAACAAGCGCAGGAGTTCGTCGGAGAAGTGCTCATGGCCGCGGCCGCGATACTCCACGTAGGTGGCGTCGAAGCCCTTCGAGAAGTAGCGGTCGAGATCGGTTGCATCGCGCTGCACGGTGGCCCGATCAAGTTCTCCGGCAACGGCATAGATCGGCAGCGACCGGGCGTTGGGCCAGTAGTGGGTGACGTAGCGGCCCGCCGTGGGGCCGATCATCACGAGGCCCGCCCAGAGATCGGGGTGCGCGAGGGCCACATCCCAGGCGGCGTCGCCGCCGAGCGAGTGGCCTGAGAGAAACACGCGATCGGTGTCGATCGAAAACCGCCGGACTGCCTCTCGGAGCGATGCCAGCACGGCATGGTGCTCGCGAGGCGAGTAGCCGTAGGCCGACTGGTGGTCCTCGCTCCAAGCTGGCGCGATCACCACATAGCCGTGCCGCGTTGCCTGACCGAGCCGCATCCCATCGGCGGCCGGCATGCCGGCCCACCACTCGATTTGGTTGAGGGGCGTCGACATGCCGGAGTGGAGCGTGACGATCGCCGGATATCGTCGCAAGGGATCGTATTCGGGCGGCACCTGCACCAGGCACCGGATATCCGCCGCGCCCTCCAGGCCGGGCACCATGAGTTCGTGGAGGCCCGGCGACGCAGCCGGCGGCGGATCGATGGGCGGAGCCATGTGTGCCGCAACGGCGGCGATGGTGGCAGCGTCGCCGGCCTCCTCGTTTCGCAGGCGGCCGAGGATCGCGTCGCGGGCCGTCTGGTCGGCGGCGCGGAGATAGTCGTGGACAAGATCGCGGACCCGTCGGGCCGAGAGGGCGACTTTGAGGTTCTCCGTGGCGGCCGCGGCCCCCTGGAGCCAGCCGCTGATGGCGAGGGCCACGGCACGGTCCGCGGGCACCCCAGACTCGGTACCGATGCGGGCGAAGGTCGACAGCCGTTCGAGCGACGTGAACGACAACTGTCGCTGCATCTCGTCGACAGCCTCGCCGGCCGCCACGCGGTCGGCTTCATCCAGTGCGGCGATCCGTGACCGCAGGTCGGCCATCAGGCTCGTGGCCCGGTCGCGGCGTTCGCGATACCCGTCGCGAGCCTCGCGGACGGCCTCGAGGATCTCGCCCCCTGCGTCGTCGGCGGGGAATCCCTCCAGCATCGCCAGCGCGAGTCGGTCCTGCCCTGCCCTGCCCCGCAGTTGGATTTCGTCGAGCGTTCGCGTCGCCGCGAGCCTGGAGATCGTGCGGCGTTCCTTGGCGAGGTCGGCGAGGTCGGGAAAGTCGGCCAGCACCTCGTCGAGTTCCCGCTTGGCATCGTCGTACCGATCGCCCTGGAGGAGCAGTCGCACCACGCGGAGCCTCTGATCGGGATTGGTGTGGTCGATCTGCTGCGCGATCACCCGCTTGAGCACGTCGGGCGGAATCGATGTCGTCGCCAGCCGCATGTCGAGGAGCAGCGGCTTCTCCGTCTGCACCCCCTCGATTCTGGTCCACCGCGGGGTGATCTCGGTGATCCCCTGAACGACGTCGACGCGGCCATTGGAGGTGGCCAGAGAGAGGATGCGGCGGCCGAACTCGTCGAACGGGGTTGTCTCGAGGATGCCGCCGATGCCGGCGACCCGTCGGCCGTTCTCGGGCACACGCTGCGGGATCGTCACCCGCTCCATGCCGGGATCGACCGGGGCCTCCTCGACTTTCACCACCTTTCGCTTCGAGACCATCGTGCGGGTGAGTTCGTCGTCGCACATCAGGATCGGCTCGCCCGCCGTGCCCCCCGACGTCTCATCGAGCGGATCGATGGCGACCCCCGGCAGCTTCGCGAACCGCCCCTCGAGGATGCGTCCATCGGCGAGTTCGACCCGGTCGGCAACGGCGGTCGATGCGAGGGCGGCGGCGATCAGCGCCAGGGCCGCGCGGCGGCACAGGGTGTTCGTCGGCCTCGTGGGCTGAAACGCTTCCGTGCGCATCGGTTCAGAGGGAACGCCAGGGGGATGCATCAGGTGGCCGCGGCACTCTTCTCGGCCCGACGGGCCGCGCCGCGAGATGATGGATCATCAGTGTATGGCCGGCCCTTTCGGTTCGTCAGCGCCGATCACGCGAGATGCGGCTATCGCCTCGCTGAATCAGCCGCCGGTTCAGCGTGAATCCCGCGGGCGGCCGAAACCGCTGCAGACGCTTTCTTGACTCGACCCTGCGCTCCTGAGGACAATCGGGGAATCGGCGGCTTGGCCGCCTTGAACGTGGCACGAAGAGCGGCAGCATGCATCGCGATCCAATCCGGCGGGCGCTCCTGTGGGGCGTTGGTGCGACCCTGCTCCTCCCGGTGGCGTTGGGGGTGGTGATTGGTCTCGGCGCCCTCCTCGGCGGACTCGGTGACGCTGCGGGGAGCCGGGCATGCCTACGGATCGGCCTCGTCGTCGGTGCCGTGTGGGTGATCGCCATCGTCGCCACCACGGTCGCTTCCGCGATGGCCACGCTGGCCGATGGTCGCCGCAACGGCAGACGCGAGCGACGCGGACGCCGCTGTGACCGTCCTCGCCGCGGTCGTCCTCGTTGGCGACGTGACCGGGAGCATCGCGACCGGGGGCATCGCGACCGGGATCGACGTCGGCCCATGTCCCCGGATTCTGTTGAGCCTCCGGCCGATCGGCCGACCTAGAACGCCTTGGGTTTTGGTGTGTCACCGGCTTGGGTGTGACACACGTCTCGTCGCCCGCGACCGCCGCGGCGTATGCTCCGCTCATGAGCCGATTTGATCGACAGCGGCGAGCCTCGGAAATATGTCAGGCGTGCTTGGCCACGTCGATCGCCTTGCTTGGGGCGTGCGGTGTGGCGATGGGCCTCGCGGCGGCAGCAGCCTGGCCGGCGTCGGCGGCCGAAGCGGCCGCGTCGCCCAACGCTTCACCAAAGGAGATCCGGGAGCGGATCGACGCCGCCGCCAAACTCCTCGACGCCGACAACCGCGACGCGGCCGTCGAATCGCTTGGCGAGGCGATCCGCGGCCTCGAGGCGATGGCTTCGGCTCCACGTCCGCCGGCCGGCTTCAAGACGCTCGCCGACCGGGCTGCAGGCATCCGCCGCCGGCTCGAGAAAGCGGGCGCCGACGTGACCGCCCTGGCGGTGCCCGGCATCCCACAACAGGCCGCGCCTGCCGTCGCCCAAGGAAGATCCGCCGCCGGTGCTCCTGCCGTCGGCAGGGCGGCCGGGGTGTCGTTCTCACGGCAGGTTGCGCCGATCCTGGCGAAGTCGTGCGGCGGCTGCCACATCGCGGGGAGAAAGGGCGACTTCCAGATGGCCTCCTACGAAGGGCTGATGCGGACCGGCATGGTGCAGCGCGGCCAGGGCCAGGCCAGCCGCCTCGTGGAGGTGATCCTCACGGGCGACATGCCCCGCGGCGGCGGCAAGGTGACAAGCCAGGACGTGGCCACGCTGATCGCGTGGATCGATGCCGGCGCACCGTGCGACGCCCCGAATCCGGCGATCGGCATCGACGTGGTGGCGCGGGGCGGCGCCGCGTCACCGCCGCCACCGACGACCCCCGCGATGAAGCCCGTGGCCGTCAAGCCGGGCGAGGTGTCGTTTGCGTCTGATGTTGCACCGCTCCTGCAGGAACACTGCCTCAAGTGCCACGGCGGAGACGAGACCGAAGCCAATCTCAGCATGGCGAGCCTCGACGCGCTCATGAAGGGAGGCCGCACGAGCGCCGTGGTGGTAGCCGGCAAGGGGAGCGACAGCCTGCTGGTCAAGAAACTCCGTGGTGCCGGCATCGAGGGGCAGCGGATGCCGCTCGGCAGCCCCCCACTGGCCGATGCCGCCATCGCGATGATCGAAAAGTGGATCGATCAAGGGGGGCAGCTCGACATGCTGACGGCCACCGCGCCGCTCGATACGGTCGTGGCGGCGGGGCAGGCGACGAAACTCACCGACGCGGCCCTCGCCCGAGTGCGGTTCGCCGCCGGCGAGAAGCTCTGGCGGCGGGCGATCCCCGACGAGGAGCCGGGAGTGCAGCCGCGGGTGGGCGTCTGCGTGATCGGCAACCTTCCCGCCGAGCGACTGACAGAACTGGCCGACCTCGCGGAGGACGTGGCGGGCGATATCCGTGGCGATCTCGGCGTGGACGGACCGCTGCTCAAGGGGGGCGTTGTGATCTACGCCGTGAGGCAGGCGATCGACTACTCCGCCATCTGGCAGAACGTCTCCCGCGCGGAGCGGCCTCGAGGCCTCGCGGGACACGCCGGCGTCGCCGGCGACGTCGTCTACGCGGCTCTGCTCGTGCCGTCGAATCAGGATGCCGACGACCTCCGCGCACGCGTGGCTGATGTCATTGCCGCCGCTGCGTTTGCCGGTCGTTCCACGCCTGTGTGGTTCAGCCAGGGCGCCGGCCGGGCGACCGCCAGCCGGATCGCACCGAAGGCCGACGTCGTGCAGCAATGGCGGCGGGATGCCGTCGCGGCGATCCCGAGACTCGGATCGACCGCCGACTTCCTCGCCGGCCACGCCGATCCCGCCACCACCGCGCTCGCCGCCGGCGGACTTCTCAGCACCCTGGCGACCGGCGGCAAACTCGGTCAGGTGGCTGACGCCCTCGATGGCGGCGCCACCTTCGACGAGGCGTTTCTCAAGGTCTTCCGCGCGACGCCGGCGCAGGCCTTCGAGAAGTGGGCCGCCCGTGCGAGGCGGTGAGGAGCGGGGGGCGATACGTTATCCACCGCGATGCCGTGGCGCCGTGTGATGCGGAGAGCTCGTTGAAGTAGAAACTGGGTAGCCTTGGATCCCGGGGTATGTGATCCGCTGCGGTTGAAGCCGAAGCCGCAACCGGCGGCTATACACGCTGCCGGAACCAATCGAATCGGCCCCCAACGAGCCTTGTTAAGAGCTCACCGACATGGGTCGACGCATCACGAACATGGCAGAAAACGTATCGCCTCACGCTCCTGACCTGACGTCAGTATTGTACACGTCGGCGTCAGCAGGAAAAGGAGAGGACGGTCAGCCGGAATGGGTCGGCTATTTCCCCAAACTCGACATCACCATCGACTGCGGGCGATCTTCCGCCGCGGTCCCGAAGGCTTTGTTCGGCTCGGGCCCCATCACAAAAGTTAGTTCGCCGCCTGCGATGATGTCCGGGTGGGTGATGTACGACTTGCTGTAGGGCTTGCCATTCAGCTCCACCGACTGGATGTAGAGATTCTCCGGTGAGTTGTTCTTGGTGACGATGGTAAACGACTTGCCCCCGTGAACGGCGATCGTCGCCTCGTCGATGACCGGGCTGCCGAACACGTAGATGCCCGCCGCCGGATTGACGGGGTACATGCCCATCGCCGAGAAGACGTACCACGCCGACATCTGGCCGCAGTCTTCGTTGCCCGACAGGCCGTCCGGCTGGTCGGAGTACAGGGTCGTGAGGATCTGCCGCACGAGCCGGGCGGTCTTCCATTGCTGGCCGACGAAGGCGTACAGATACGTCGTGTGGTGCCCTGGCTCGTTGCCGTGGGCGTATTGGCCGATCAGCCCGGAGATGTCAGCTGAGGCGTCCTCGCTCTTGATCGACTCGACGGTGAAGAGCTGGTCGAGCTTCTCGGCGAATGGCACGTCGCCGCCAAGCAGTTCGATCAGGCCCTCGGGGTCTTGCGGCACGAGCCACAGGTACTGCCAGCCATTCCCCTCGCAGTAGTCGTCGCGGCGGTGAGATGACTTGATCGGGTCAAAGGGCTCGCGCCATGTGCCGTCGGACAGCTTGCCCCGCATGAACTGTGTCGTGGGATCGAAATACTCCCGGTAGGCCTTGGCCCGCGTCGAGAAATACGTGGAGTCGTCCTGCTTCCCGAGTGCCTTGGCCATCTGGGCGATGCACCAGTCGTCGATGGCGTATTCCATGGCCATGGCGACCGACTCGCTTCCCTTCTCGGCGGGGATATAGCCGATCTCCTTGATGGAATCGAGGCCGCGCTCGTCACGCATGGCGGAGTTCTTGATCGCCTCGTAGGCCCGCTCCGGGTCGGCGTTGAGCAGGCCCTTGAAGTAGGCGTCGACCACCACCGGGACCGCGTGATACCCGACCATCGTGTCGGTCTCGTTACCCATCAGGTGCCACACCGGCAGCTTTCCCTGCTGGTCGCGGATGGCGAGCATCGTCTGGATGAACTGGCCGACACGTTCTGGCTGCGTGAGGGTGAAAAGCGGATGCGCCGCGCGGTAGGTGTCCCACAGCGAGAAGATCGTGTAGTTGTCGAACCCCGGGTTGCGGTGGACCTTCCCGTCGGCGCCGCGGTAGTCGCCGTTTTGGTCGCTGAACAGTGCCGGTGCGATCATGGTGTGGTAGAGGGCGGTGTAGAAGATGCGGCTGGTCCGATCATCGGCCTTGATCCGGATGCGGCCGAGCTGCTCGTTCCACGCGGCCTGAGCCGCTGCGGCGACGGCATCAAAATCCGCAGACCCGGCCTCCGCCTCGAGATTCGCCAACGCGTTCTCCTCGCTGACCGGCGAGATGCCGACCCGCACCAGAACCTCGCCCGGAGAGCCGTCGTACGTGCCGATAGCCCTCAGCCCGCGGCCCTCGGCCGCCTCGCCGCCAACCTCACGGTCTCCCTGGAGGATGCGGAACGCGGCGAACGGCTTGGACGACTTCAGCGCAAAGAAGACACGCTGGTCCTTTGCCCACCCCGCCGACCGGCGGTAGCCGACGACCGTTTCCTCATCGATCCGGCGAAGCCGCGATTCGACGACACGGCCACCGCCATTCTCGAACTGCAGATCGATCGCCAGATGTGCCTGTTTGTCGGCCGGGTAGCGGTAGCGGTGCAGGCCGACCCGCTCCGTGGCGGTCAACGCGACGTGCACGTCGTGGTCGAGCAGCACGACCGAATAGAAGCCGGGGCGGGCCTGTTCCTGGTCGTGGGTGTAGCGGCTCGCATACCCGGCGTCGGGATCCTTGCGCGAACCGGGGCTGGTGGCCAGCTCCCCGGTGTACGGCATCACAAGGATGTCACCCAGGTCGGAGATCCCGGTGCCGCCGAGGTGCAGATGCGTGAACCCCGCCAGGACGTCGTCGGAGTAGTGGTAGCCCGAGCACCAGTCCCAGCCTTGGTGGAAGTTCGCCGGTCCGACCTGCACGGCGCCGAAGGGCACGCTGGCGCCAACGAACACGTGGCCGTGCCCACCGGAACCGATGAAGGGATCGACGTGGCGGGTGAAGCCTTCTGCGGCGCCTCGGGAAGCCGCCGATGTCAGCATGGCGGCCAGGAGGCATGCGGTGAGTCGAATGCGATTCATAGAGTGAGGCCTCAGGCGATGGGATCGAAACGAGTGTCAGAGACGGTTGAGGGCGAACGCGTAGGCACCAACGGCCACTGCGTGGTTGGCGCCGAGTTTCGAGATGCCGACGCCGACCCGTTTCCGCGGGTCAGCCACCCTGGTGCGGCTCGAGTGGGGCACTGCGATCACGCGGCCCTCGCGACGCAGAAAATCCTGCCGCTGAGCCGGATCCCCCAGGTCAAAGGCTTCCTGGACCAGCCGGCCGGTCGTACCGCCGCCGTAGCTGGCGATCGTGCCGTTGAGCTCGGCCATCACACGGGG
>Ga0304730_1001205_pt1 | contig 20187 bp, 20 predicted proteins | sample M_130628_MF_Meta_FD_190474 | JGI IMG/M metagenome (GOLD analysis project Ga0304730, IMG submission 190474) | Freshwater microbial communities from Lake Montjoie, Canada to study carbon cycling - M_130628_MF_MetaG (v2) (version 2) | ecosystem: Environmental > Aquatic > Freshwater > Lake | place...
GCAGGTTCCATCAAAATTGCTGCAACATCGCCATGAGCAAGAGCTGCTTCCATCGCAGCTAAATTATTAAATTCCACCACTCGAGTAGTCTCGCTTAAATCAACTGGCGCACCGATGTTTCCTTCGCGCTTAACTGTGTTACCCGCTGCATCTAGCGTTGCAAATGTTTCATCCACAGAGCCGTGATAGCACTTATCGATCACAATGATCTTTTGTTTGCCAGTCACAAGTCTGCAATATCTAATGGAGTGACGATTGGCATCGGTGGCCGAAACTGTAAATTGCCACATCGGCAAACCAAAGCGTTCAGTTAAATCGCGACCAACAGCCAAAGCATCTTCAGTTGGCAACATCGCAGTCAAACCAGAGTTGAGTTGTTTTTTAATCGCAGCAACAGTTGCAGCAGGTGAGTGCCCTGTCATAGAACCTGTATCACCTAAACAAAAATCAATATATGTATTGCCATCTACATCTTTAAAGTGTGCACCCTTAGCACTTTTAACAAAGAGTGGATAAGCACCCGGCCACTTTGTCATCCATGACATTGGAACGCCACCAGGCATTGTCTTCTTTGCTTCTTTAAAGAGCGCGCCACTTTTTTTAGTGCGCGCAAGAAAACGCTTCTCTTCCTTTTTCATTAGCTGTGCAAGGCGGGCGCGATCAATCATCTGCAAATCCTACTTATTCTTCTTCAAAGACAAAAAGCGCTTCGATGTAATGCTCACCGGTAATGCCTAAGTTCTGCGCATCAGGAGGCGCGGTCTGTGGCTCAATACAGATGCCATCAGGATCTTCGGTATAAACAACCCACCACGGCGCATCTGATTCGATACTGATGCGCGCAACGTCTTCCCACACAACACTCGGGGTTCCGCGCACCTCGGTAAATGCGTCATCCCACGGCTGCGCACTAGGTGAAACTATTTGTCCATCAGGCATTCCATCTGAGTCACGGGATAACATCTTGGCCGCACTAAATTCAATCTCTGCACTTCCACCACGATCTAGATCTCGCACAAACCACGGATGAAATCCCATCCATGCAGGCAGGTCGCAATCACCAGGATCGTATTCAAGTGACCAACGAATGGCGTCATCTAATACTTCAATTGATTGTTCGACCGTTGCACCGCCATATGGTTTTGGTAAATACAACATAGAACGTCCCGGACCAATTTCTTGCCACGATGATTCATAACCAAATCCATGAATAGCATGAGGTGGATAAGCATTTGTTGGCAACTGAAACTCTTCACCACTTGGTGATTTAATAATTCCATCTCGCACACGCCCAGCCCACGGAGCCATTGCATACCAACCATAAGAAAGTGGCGATCCGCGAAATGGAACAGCAAATTGCATTTCTCGCCAAATCAATGATGAAATACGCGCACCTTGATCTAAATCAATGTTTATCTGAAATTCAGCGTCATCAATGAATTGCACTTTGTTCACCTTTGCGCGCTAGATACTCAGCAATAACTTCAACACCAAGTAAATGATCTTGCACCTGTGGCAAACCGCTAATTAACAAAATTCCAACCATTCCAGCACCAGTTACGTTGAGCGGAAATCCGCCACCGTGCACAGCGTGCAGATCTTCAGATAATCCATTGTGCTCATACCAATTAACACCAGCTTCTTCAGCCGTAACTCTTTCAAATATTGTCGATGTGCCCTTAGCCATCACAACACGCGCTTTGCGCGCAATCCACCAATCATTAACATCTGTTGAACCTGGCAGCGAAATATGAAAAACAATCCATTCGTCCAATCGAACCTCAACAGCAATTGGCAACGCTCGATCTCGTCCAAGTCCAACAGCAATCTCGCCAATTTCAATTGCTTCGGCATGTGAAAGCGATGGCAACATAAGTGTCTGAGCTTCAAGGGCTAGCTGCGCGCTAGTAAAGCCACCGGTGGTCTCGACCATGAGAGCATCTTGCCTTAGGTTGTATCCATGTTCACACTGCCAAAGACGGATCTCGTAGTTCATCCCCTATGCCTGGGTGCAAATGTCTTTGGTTGGAGCGCAGATGAACCCCAATCCTTTGCAGTTCTAGATGCCTACGTCGCAGCCGGTGGAAACTTCATCGACACCGCCGATGTCTATTCCGAATGGAAAGAGGGCAACTCAGGCGGGGAATCAGAAGTCATCCTCGGTAATTGGATGAAAGCACGCAACAACAGATCAAACATTGTTCTTGCAACAAAGGTTGCCAAACTTTCCACGCGTCGCGGACTATCGCCACAAAACATTACAGCCGCACTTGATGACTCACTACGCCGCCTGCAAACTGATTACGTTGATATTTATTACTCACACGAAGATGATTTAAAAGTTCCAACAGAAGACACCCTTGCCACATATACAAAACACATAAGCGAAGGCAAAATCCGATATATCGCCGCATCTCAACATTCCGGTGCTCGTCTGCAACACGCACTAGATGTTGCAAAAGCAAATAATTTTGCTTCATACATTGCATTACAAGATCACTACAACTTAATTACTCGCAATCCATTTGAAGCAGAACAAGCAGCAGTTGTCACAAAAAATGGTTTGTCCGCTCTTCCGTTCTATGGTCTTGCAAAAGGTTTTCTCTCTGGAAAATATCGCCCTGGCATCACAGTTGAATCAGTACGCGCCGAAGCCGTCAAGGAATACATGACCCCAACAGGTTGGGCAACAATTGATGCACTAGATGCAATCGCAAAAAATCACGGCGCATCAATGTCTGCAGTCGCTCTAGCGTGGCTACGATCAAACCCAGCAGTCAGCGCACCAATTGCAAGTGCCCGCACAGTCGAACAATTATTAGAAATTATTCAGATTATTAAATTAAGCGCGGATGAAGTCGAACAACTCAACACCGCTAGTCGTTAACGCTCCACGCTGTATTTTCATTTCGATTTACTACCCATGCCGAATAACTAGCTAACTCTGGCAATCCAAACCACTTGGCACCATCTTTGCCCGCAACTATCAACGCAGTCGCCAGAGCGTCACACAACCCCGCATCTGGGCCAATAACACTGGCAGAGCGCGCACCAATTGCAATCATGCCCGTATAAGGATCATGAATATGCGCGCCTCTTTCATAATCACCACTCGTTGCAATCGCACCATCGAATATCTCTACAACCTTCACAACTTCTTGCGTGTTATCTGGATTGGAAATACCTATAGACCAAGGCGTTATTACACCCGCATCATTAAGCCCACCACGCAGTGCTAAATCCCCCGCACAATTAATCTGCACATGCTGTGCACCATATTCTTGCGCAATATCTGCGCACTTATCTGCCGCCCACCCTTTTACATATCCACTGGGATCAAAACCACCCGGCACCGCCCACGGATCAAATGCACCATCGGTTAAATCTTTAGCAACTGCGCACAAGTGAGCAACTTCAATCACATCAGCCGGCGCGTCACCAATGTCCATGCGCCCACTGCGCAATTGAGAAACAACCGAATCCGTTTTATGCGTTGAGAACAAATCATCAACCAAATTCACAAAAGAACTCACCTCAGCAAATGCTGCAAAAGAATCAAAAGATTCGCCTTCGCAATCAAAGTAAAGCTTTGTGCCCCAAGCATCGATTGTGTGGCGCTGGCGCATAAGAAAAGTTATAAACCAGCTTTAGCAATTGCTGAAACAAGGGATGTATACCAACCATATGAAGTAAAGGATGCACCAGATACGCCTTGAATATTTGCTGATTGCGCAGTAATTGTTTGTTCACGCAAACGTGGCACAGCCATCTGTGTATAACGATCATTGCTACCAGTTGGAGCTTTTACTGCTTGCGCATCAGTTATCTTTCCATTTTGCACGGTGATCTTTACTTGCACAATGCCATAACGCATAGTGACTGCATCGCCCGTAAATGAACCATCCGTAGCGCCACTCGGTGCCTTCGTAGGCGCTGCAGTAGGCGCAGTCGTTGGATTCTTAGTCGGCTGCGTAGTCGCACTAGCACTCGCACTTGGCGCGGCACTTGGATCTACTTGTGGAATTCCACCAGCAATCTGCGTTGTACTAGATAACTGCGGTGGAGTAATCGTAAGAACAGCACCGAGTCCGCCGATTGTTCCACCAGCGATTAAGAGCGCTCTCTTCATTTGATCTCCGTGTGATATCCGAATGCTTCGTCATGGAACTTATCTTTTGGAACACCAACATCTTGCGCTGCTTTACGCACTGTTTCAACCAGCGGCCCAGGCCCACATATGTAAACATCTGAGTCTGCAAAGCTAGGCACTAACTTTGTGATCGAACGAGCATCCATCGGATGGTTTTTACGCGATCCCACCAAATAATGCACGCGAATTGTGCCATCAGAATTTTCCGCCAAATAATCTAATTCTTCACGCAAAACTAAATCTTCTTCCTTTGATGCTCTATAAATAACATCCATCTGCACACCATTTTTAAATTCTTCGATGATTGCTCGAATAGGTGTAATGCCCACGCCTCCGCCAACTAGAACAACGTGTGGACTAGATGCACGCCCTGCTGTGAAAGCACCGTATGGGCCTTCTACAAACACACGTGTGCCTGCATGTAACAAAGCTAATGAACGTGAGTGATCACCAAGTCCTTTAACGGTAATGCGAACAAAGTGCTCAGTCGGCGCAGCCGACAGAGAATAAGGATGCGCAACAAGTAAGTGACCTTTTTCTAAGAATCGCCATGAGAAGAACTGTCCACCTTGCGCTGCAAGTTTGTGCAACTTACGCCCGCGCATAATCACCGAGACAACGTCAGGTCCTTCAATCACAACGCGATCAACTTTGATGTTGTGACGAAGCGAACGCACCAAAGGCAAACCGATGCGCCAATACAAAACCGATGCACCCATCACTACATACAGCGCAGTCCAATACAAACGCGCCAAAGGGTGTCCGACAAACATCGACCCGTTAAGCACTTGGTGCATAAATGAAAGTGCAATTGCTGAGTATGTATAGATATGAATAATCCACCATGTCTCATAAGACATCTTGGCTCTTGCTTTTTTATATGATGTCACACCTGCCAACATCATCAATATAAATCCGCCAAGGGCTGCCCACATCCAATAGAACTTTGTGAGCATGTTCCAAGTTTCTTTATACAAAGGAATCTGATCTTGGCCAGCAAAACCAAGAATGATAAAAATGACGTGAAAGCCGATGAGAAATAATGAGTACGGCGCCAACTTGCGATGCCAGGTCACTAATCTGTCATGACCCACACCGCGCTCAACAAATGGAATGCGCGCAATAAGAAAAATACCCAGCACCGCAAAGTACGTACCAACTAACGCACATAAACGCGAGAACGAAGTGATGGCGGCATACGGCGATGCAATATCTGCACGCGACATCGAAGTCAGTTGCATAGCAACTGTCAGCCCCAACCCAAGTCCTGCAATCAGCGCTGCCCAATCGACGCCGGCACCCGATGAGTACTTAATCGTGGACGTGTTGCTCATGCCCCCATTCAACTCCTATTTCCTGTGAGTTGCATGAGCGCGAACAAAGTTCAGCCTGCGACTGGCAATACACTTAAGCCCTTATGAAGCACCTGCAATTAATCCGACTGCTCGTTGGTCGCGAATTAACTCTGCGATACAAGCGCAGCGTCATCGGCATTGGCTGGACGCTTCTTAATCCAATGTTGACCAGCTTCGTCTTGTGGGTTGTCTTCTCATTTGTCTTCGCTGGAAAGCTGCCTGATGGACAGCAATATGCGCCTTATTTAATGGCCGGAATCGTCCTCAACTCATTTTTCAATCAAGGCTTAATGATCTCTGCCGAATCAATCGCATCAAATGCTGGCGTGCTCACAAAAATCTATGTTCCCCCGCAAATCTTTCCGATTTCCGTAGCTCTGGCCGGACTCGTCAATTTCTTCATTGGATTAATCCCACTGGCATTAGTTGTTTATATTTCTGGTCAATCACTTGCTCTCACTTTTCCACTCGTCATCGTCGTCGGCTTTTTCTTAGCTTTGCTCGTTGCTGGTCTTGGGCTTTCTCTCTCACTTCTCTTTATTCGCTTTGATGACACCAAAAACATCGTTGGCGTAACTCTTTTGATTCTTACCTATCTAACTCCTGTTTTCTATCCAATTTCCATTCTCGATGAGAGTATGCAGAGCATCGTCAAACTTAACCCTTTGACAAGTTATCTCGATTGCTTCCGCTGGGCATTTTCTAATAATTCAACGGCAACAATCAACGATTGGCTCTACATGGGCGCTACCGGAATCCTCGCAATTCTTTTCGGCACCTTCATGTTTAAGAAGTTCTGGCCAAGAACGGTGGCGATGCTCTAATGGCAACCATTGAAATTAAAAACGTCAGCCTGACTTATCGCGTTTTAAAGAATAAGACTGGCTCACTGAAAGAACTCTTTAGAGATCTACTGCACCGAAAAGTTCGCGTTCAAAATTATGTTGCTCTTAAAGATGTTTCTTTCACTGTTAACTCAGGAGAAGTAATTGCCATCATCGGCAAAAATGGTGCCGGCAAATCAACGCTCCTTAAAATTCTTGCCCAAGTTCTGCCGCCAACAAAGGGCAAAGCAAAAGTGACAGGATCAATCGCACCGATGATTGAACTCGGTGCGGGTTTTCATCCAGAAATGACTGGCGCCGAAAACGTGCTTTTTTATTCAACCCTTATGGGTCGCGATATGAATAAAACAAAAGCACGTACAGCTGCAATTGGTGAATGGGCTGGCGTTACCGACCACATGGATTTCCCACTTCGTACATTTTCTTCTGGCATGGTCGCACGTCTTGCATTCGCAACAGCCACAGATGAAGCTGCTGATGTGCTTTTAATTGATGAGGTTCTCAGCGTCGGAGATGCTGATTTCCAACTCAAATCAAGTGCGCGAATGTCAGAATTGATAAAGAAAGGTGCGGCAGTCGTGCTTGTTTCACACGATATGAACGCAGTGCGCAAACTCGCAAGCAAAGCTATTTGGCTCGAAAATGGAGTTGTAAAGATGTCAGGGCCCGCCAAAAAAGTCGTCGCAGCCTACGAAAAGCAATAACACATGCGCGTTCTGCACGTCATTGCACGACTTAATGTGGGCGGCACTGCACGTTACATCACACGCTTAGCTGAAGAATTACCAAAACATAAAATAGATACTTATATTGCGACAGGCTTTGTTCAAGGATCTGAAGTAGAAGATCCATCAGCTAAAAAACTGAAGGTCATTCGTATTCCGTCGCTTGGGCGCCAAATCAATCCAATCAAAGATCACTTTGCGCTGAAACAACTTCTTGAAGTAGTTAAAGAAGTAAAGCCAGATATTTTGCACACCCACACATTCAAGGCTGGCTTCGTCGGGCGTGTTAAGACAAAAGAGATTAATAAGGCTGCAGGCAAGCGAGTTAAGTTTGTACATACTTTTCATGGACACCTATTTGACGACCCCGAATTCTCTGGTCTTAAATCTTTAATTATTACTTCTTTCGAACGTCGCTTTGCAATGCGCACCGATGCGATCATTACAGTTGGCGCTCAAGTTGCAAGAGAGTTACTGGAGCGCGAAATCGGTGAACCTGAACAATTCACAAATATTCCGCCAGGTGTAGAACCGCTGAAGATTCCGAAAGCAAAGCCTCGCACAAAAGTAACCATCGGATGGATTGCACGTGTGACGGGTGTAAAAAATCCTCTGCGTGCGCTGGAGATAGCAAAGCTATTTCCAGATGCACAATTTCTTATTGCTGGCGGTGGTGACATGCTCGAACAAGTAAAAGCACAAGCACCAAAAAATACAAAAGTTTTAGGTTGGACTGATGCTGCCAAACTATTTGCATCATCCGACATCATTCTTTCGACCAGCGAAAATGAAGGCATGCCAATTGCGTTAATCGAAGCTCAGTTGGCTTCAAAGCCAGTTGTAGCTACAAACGTGGGCGGCGTCGCAGAAGTTGTAATCAACAACAAAACAGGATTTGTTACAAAGAAAAACACCAAGAATCTCGCGGTCGCCCTTGAAAAACTCATTTCCTCCAAGGCTCTACGCACCACACAAGGCAGAGCTGCCAAAGCCCATGCCACTAAGGCTTTCTCTGTTGAACAGATGATAAAAGCCCATGTTTCGCTCTATAAGAAGTTAGCAAAATAGGATTACACCCATGCGCGTACTCATTACCGGCGGAGCCGGATTCATCGGTTCTCACTTAGCCGATGCTCTTATTGCGCGCGGTGACCACGTTGTTGCACTCGATAACTTTTCCACAGGATCAACTGCCAACATAAAACACATCACGAAAAACTTCGAAATCATTGATGGGGACATTAGAAATATCGAACTAATTAATGACACCATCAAAGATGTTGATCTTGTATTTCATATGGCAGCAGCCCTTGGCGTAAACACTATTCTCGAGTCTCCACTTGAATCAATCTCTACAAATATCGCAGGAAGCGAAGTTGTTTTAACTGCTGCTGCTAACCACAAGAAAAGAATTCTGATTGCAAGTACCTCAGAAATTTACGGTAAAAATCCTAAGCAAGCACTGAGTGAAACAGATGACAGAGTTGTTGGTTCACCACAAAAGATTCGTTGGTCATACTCTGATGCCAAAGCCATCGAAGAAGCGATGGCAGTTGCCTTACACCAAGAAAAAAACTTGCAAGTCACAACGGCTCGACTCTTTAACACCGTTGGCCCGCGTCAATCAGGGAGTTACGGAATGGTTGTCCCGCGCTTTGTAAAAGCAGCCCTTAATAACGAACCGATAAATATTTATGGCGATGGCACACAATCGCGCGTCTTCTGCCACGTGCAGGACGCCATCGAAGCTCTGCTCCAACTAGTTGCCACTGAAAAAACCATCAACGAGGTTTACAACGTTGGTGGCACTGGTGAAATCACCATCAAACAACTTGCTGAAACAATCATTAAACAAAATAATTCGAAATCCACGATCGAATACATCCCTTACGAAAAAGCGTATGCCCCCGGCTTTGAGGATATGCAGCGCCGAGTGCCGGATATTGCCAAGATTAAGCAAGAACTCAACTGGGCACCAAAGAAGAATCTTTCAGAGATTATTGCTGATGTAGCTCAGCACATCTCTAACTCTTAAAGTCCCGCAACACCTTTAATGCTGCCGGTGCAGTCGAATACATAACGCGCACTCGCCTTAACAGCGGATTCAGAAACAACATCATGCTTTGTCACAACGATTGCCACATCAAATCCTTTTAATTCACTGCTCTTTTGGCCATTCCAGTTTTCAACGACCGGATCATGCCAAGAAACTTCTGCGCCTAACTTCTGTAATTCACTTATTACAAGTGCTGAAGGCACTTCTCTTGTATCCGTCACATTCGCTTTATACGCAACGCCAACCACGACAACTTTCTTGCCCTTCAAAGAACCTACTTCGCCTGCAACGCGTGAAACGACGTATGTCGGCATTGCCAAGTTCACTTCATTGGCATACCTAATAAATGTTGCTGGAACCCCGGCGACTTCTGCAACATAGGCTAAATAACTTGGATCAACCGGTATGCAGTGTCCTCCCACACCGGCACCTGGTTGAAAACTCATAAATCCAAATGGCTTTGTTGCAGCCGCTTCTAATACTTCACGTGTTGGAATATCTAAGGCACCGCTGATCTGTGCAAATTCATTGACCAGTGCAATGTTTACTTGTCTAAAAGTATTTTCAAATAACTTCGCAGCTTCTGCCACTTCTGGACTGGATACTTCAACAATCTGATCACAAAAAGAAGAATAGAACTTATGGGCCAAGGCAGTTGCCTCTGCTGTCAATCCAGCCAACAAGCGCGGAGTATTTTTCTGGGTCCATTTAGCATTTCCTGGATCAACTCTTTCAGGAGAAGCCACATACATGTGCCCTAACCCGCAAGCACTTTCAATTACTGCGGCAATTTCATTACGCAATGTGCCTGGATACGAAGTTGATTCATTAATCACTAATACTGGGTTTTTTACATTCTCAATAATTGTTTTGCACGCTGCTTTAACGGCTGATAAATCAGGCTTTCTTGCACTATCCAAGGGTGTGGGTACAGCAATGACAACTACATCTGCTGAGCCAATCAAAGATGGATCTGTTGTGCCCTTGTATTCACCAGCAATTTGTATAGTAGAAATAATTGAAGCATCAATATCAAAACCAACAACAGAGTGGCCTGCGCCAACAGATGCCTGCGCAATAGATCGACCAACGTAACCCTGGCCAATAATTCCAATTTTCATACCCAGAAGGATACTGCTTTACTTAATTGCTAAAACAGATGAATTAAGCGCTGCAAGCTCCACATTCGTTGGATCAATCTCAGTTATTTTTGCAATGGTTTCTCTGGCATCTGCTGTTCGTGCTGCCGCAATCTCTAGTTTGGCTTTACCTACTAAATAAGTTGGATTTATCGGATCGAATTTCACAGAGTTATTGATGTCCTCGATCGCTTTTGTGAAATTACGGGCCGAATTATCGCAGATTGCTTTCATATACCAACCTTGGGCGCTGCGATCGTCATATTTCAATAATTTGTCAGAAATTTGGTTTGCGAATTCACAATTATTTGGCTTGTCTATTTCTTGAATACCGATTAATTCTGTAGTCTTCGGATTCGGCCATGCGTCTACAACTTTCAAAATCGGTTCAACTCCCGTTATTCGACCATCCAAAACATTCTTGGCGTCGGCATTGGCAATAAGTGCCTTTCCTGAAATAAGCACGACCAACACAAGCGCAAAAGCTGTCACGGATCGGCTGACAAAAGGATCGAGTTTAAAGACCGGGGCATCCTTGAGGTACACGCCAGCGATTAAACCGGCACTTGAATAGCCGATTAAAGTTAGAACTATGTGATCTGGGCTGATTAAGGCCTGCAATACATATGTGCTCCATATTGTGCCCAGCAACGCCAAATCTCGACGCACCTGAACTTTTTCACTTCTTCCCAGCGCTTTTATCAGCATATAGAAAACAGAGATAACAAAAGTTATCCAAATCAAGCCAACAACTAATCCTCCATTTGCAAAGTGATCAATCAACACATTGTGAGACTTGTCTGGAATAACAAAGAATCCATCGCGCTTTAATTGCTCTGGAGTTCGATACAACGCTGAATATCTCTGGAACTGATCTGGTCCCACGCCAAAAATTGGATGATCTTTCCAAATCTCAAATCCTGTTCGCCAATAATCTAAGCGCTGAGCAACACTTCCTTGAAAGAATAATTGCTCGCGCACAGAGGAGAGAAAACTTCCACCACCTGTGAAGAGCGCAACGATTGCAACTACTACTGCACCAAGTACTCCACCCGATGCAAATTTCGTTATTCGTCCAATTGCGCTCTTTGAACCAAGATTTGAAAACAAGGCAAATATCAAAACTCCACCAATAATAAGTAGCGGAGACTGTAATGATTTTGTCTTTAAGCTTATAAACACTGTTGCAACAAATAGAAGACCGCCGAACACCTTTATTCCTATCGAATTGCCAACAAAAATCCTTGATACAGCAACAACGCTTAAGATTCCGAAGAAAGCACCTGCAAAGTTTGGATTACCTAAGGTCAATGAAACAGCCTTAAATGGATTGGCCCACGGAAGTGGATCTTTATCTGAGAATTGAACTAATCCATAACTAAGCCCTGCAATGAGTACCGCAGGTAGAACCCAATCCAAATACCTACGAATCTTCACGTCGCCCTGAGCGCCAATTAAAAACACAACTGCCAACGCAAGCCACGTGGCTATGCCAAAGTTTCTTTGATATCCACCCAAATAGATTGAGGCCACACTTTGCCCATTTACCAGGGCAGATACTAAGTACCCCACAAGAATGGCCATCGGAAGGTAGGCAATCCAAGACTTCTTCCATGTGCCAGCACTGCGCACCAAAACGGTGGCAAGTGCAGTAACTGATAAAACAGTACTCGCTAAAATCGAAACAGGGTCGTGTGCAAACCACCCAACGGAAACAAGGACTAGAGGCGTCAAAACTAAAAACATAAAATAAAATATACCGTTGAATTGCCTAAAAAAGCCTAAAGGCGGCCCCCGAAGGGACCGCCTTTAGTGTCTTTAGAAGTTATTTACTTCTTTAGAAGAGCCTTCTGAAGGGCTGCAATCTGCTTGTTAATTGATGCGATCAAGGAAACGATTGCCTTGAGAACATCAGCGTTTGAAACAGATGTAGATGATGACTTGATTGTGTATGCAATCGTTACAGCATCATCGATATCAGATGGGTCAACTACTGCATTAAATGCACCTTCAGTTGATCCCACTGTGAAGCGGTAAACAATCTTTCCACCAACGAATGTATCTACTGATGTTGGAGTTGTTACTGCTGTGAGCCCTGGAGCTGCAATGGAGATAGTACCGATTGTGTTCGATACTGCAGATCCTGCAGATGTCACAGCATCAAATACTGCTCCACCCTTGGAATCTGTTCCCTTGATTGTCAAGGTAGCAACTTCACCTGGTGCATATGATGTCTTATCAAATGATGCAGAGTATCCGTAGATATCTCCACCACATGTAAGTGAGTACTCAGGTGATGTAACTGTTGCACCGATGTCATTTGTCAGTTCAAGCTTGATCTTTCCTGTGCCTGAAACATTAAGACATGTGAATCCACCAGTCTGTTGAGCAGCAGAGTCGCTAGATGAAACGCCAGCTGTTGAGATCGCTGAAACCACACCATTAGATGGAACTGTGGATGCAACTGCAGTTGGTGTGTAACCTGCAAGCAAGTTACCTACTGCATCTTTAACGCTGTACTTAAATGCAAGCGTATTAGCTGTGTTCTTCTTACCAATTTCAATGCTCTGCATTGTAATTGACGCTGCAATACCTGTGAAGGTAATTGTCTTTGTAGTAACAGGTGCACCATCAAGAGTAATTGTTACAACTGTAACAAGTGGCTTGTAGGCATTTGCTGTTCCTTGAGTCACGTAGAGCTCAGTTCCTGCAGCACCACGGGATGTTGTTAGTGCAGTAGATGACTGCGCTGTTGGTGCGCCATCCCATGCAATAACTGCGCCATTTGTAGCTGTTGCAAGCAGTACACCAGCGCCAGAAAGAGCGACACCGAGTGAATCGCTGAGCGCAAGGTTGATGTAGGTTGTTGAACCATTAGCAACTGTCAAGCTCGCTGCCTCATCAATGTTGTCATCTGCGTTTGCAAGTGTGCTTACTTCAATAAAGCTATCAGCCAGGCTGAGTGCGTTATTTCCACACGCTGCAACAACCTTAACTGTGATTGTTTCAACTGCTGCAGATGCAGCGCCGCCATCCATTTCAGCGATGGAGATGAAGTATGTACCTGCAGCTGAAATACCTGCAAATGTTACTTTTGTTGGGTGAGCGGGGGTTTGACCCGATGCCGCTGTGAAGCTGACTGATAAACGATCGGCTGCGACCGCATCTGTACGGTTTGCAATACCAGCAGTGAATGACTTCACTAGAGGACCAGTTGAGGAAATAGTTACCTTGTCGTCGGCCTGCATGTTTGCTGATGCGGTCAGAACGATATCGGCACCAACTGGGGTTGTTAATACTTCTGAACCTGCGGTTGTCACGTTCTTGCAGTTGAGAGCGTTTTCTGAAGTTGGCGCACCGTAAACAGTGTTCGCCAATGCAGTCGCACTCGCTGGAGCTACTGATGTAAGAACACCAAGTCCCAACGCTGCTACTGCAACAAGCGCTACGCGCTTGAAGTTTGTCTTTGTAGACATGTTTTTCCTTTCGTTAGTCAGATTCAGGAATTTCCTGAGCCTGGCTCGAAGATCTTGTGGACCTTCTAATTCCGCTTCTTTTATGACGAACACGTGTAGCGCCATAACCGATGCGGAAACCTATTTAGTTTGTCTCTCCTTCAGCTGCCATCAGCATCGCCAAGGTCTGGGCCATGACTGCAACTGACTCAAGCTGGGCAGTGGAGATATCCATCTGGTCGTTGAACTCTTCAACTGAGATGCCGGATGATTTCTTTGCGGAAATCTTTTGTGTTGGCTCTGTAACAACAACTGGAGCTGCAGGTGTAACTGCTTCCTCTTGGACAGTTGATGGAGTAGAGATAGCAAGATCGTTCACTTGAACATTTCCTTCATTGCCGGTCAATGAGTTAAAGCCAAGGAATGCTGTGACAACAAGAAGGAGTGAAAGTGCAACCTTGGAGGATTTCTGTGCAAGGACTGCTGCCTTCTTATAAGAAGTGGACAACATGTCGAGTGCGGTTAAGCCACGCTCTTCATCGATAACAAGTTCGCTAAGAACACGACGTAAAGATGCGCGAGCGCGTGAGACTGTGTGGCGAACAGCGGATTCTTTAATACCGAGTTCGGATGCAATCTCAAAAGTTGAACGACCTTCCATCTCCCACATGACGAGTGCTGCGCGCTCGGCTGGGGATAACATCGCAAGTGCTTGACGAATAATTGCTGCGTCCTCTGCAGCTGAGATAACTGAAGAGTGATCGCCATCTACTTGCCATGCGGCTTCAACTTCTGCAGTGGCATCATCTAGAACAACAAGATTTGGACGGCGTCCTTCTAGACGGAAAAGATCAATGCAAAGATTTTCAATTGTGCGGTGTAAATAAGAAAGCGCGTGATCTGTTGACTCTAGTTCTGGAGCAGCCAACATGAACTTGATTAACGCATCTTGTGTGATTTCTTCAGCCTTTGCGGAATCCTTGAGGACGCGATTAGCGTGGGCAAGAAGTTCTGAACGGTGCTCTGTGTAGAAAGCACCGAGCTCGGCAACGGTCCACACACGTGGTCCTTGCACTTGAGCCTTCTTCTTAATAGCCACTTGGATTTTCCTTAACCGGTTTTGTCTTGCAGAGCCGACCGTCGCCACCTCTACTCACTACTACGCATTTCCACCCTGGATGTAGCGGAGGATGGACAAAACGGACATTTCATCAAGGGAGCGGGATTACTCCAGACCTTAATTTTAGCGTGCTCAAGCACAAATTCTGCGCAAGCAAGCCAAAAGGCGGCCTCCCTATTCAGGAAACCGCCCTTTGATAGTACTTATATGCGCTTAAGCGCCTTTTTTACAGGCAATAGGAATCCGAATTTGTGCTTCTTCTACGGCTGCCACCAAATCATCAATGAACTTCTTTTCGCTTCCTCCAACCACATTCCCCAGTTCTGTCACAGTCGCAAGATTGTTGTTCTTTGCAAGTTCAAGCATGTCATCATAAGTTGGGCGCACCTCAGCATAGTTCTTGCTAATGTCAAAACAGGTCTTCAGCATCCAGGTGCGTTTGGTTGGGGTCACGATTGGGTTCTTGCCGCAAACGTATGTCTTTGACCCAACTTTCTTCGTCAGTCCCGACTTTGTGCATGAAGAGCCAGTTTTGATGGTTGCAGCAGATGCTGGGGTAACGACTGATGTAGCTAAATACAAGCCTAGAGTTGCAGCGATAACGATCTTGCGAAGCATAGATACCTCCATAGGAATAGCCGAAGAATAGCAAGAAACCTTTATTTTTAAAGGGGCACAAGGGTAAATAGGTTAGTAATCCTCTGTGAATAAATGGGTGATTAAAGAAGGTCTGCGATTCGAGCCATGCGAAAAAGGGCCTGACAGGAGGCTCTAATAATAGGGATAGATAAGAGTGCACCTGTGCCTTCACCTAATCGAAGTTCTAAATCAAGAATCGGTTCTAATCCAAGATGGGCAATCGCAATTCGTGAACCCGGTTCTGATGAGCAATGTCCTGCAATTAAGAATTGTGAAACATCTGGATTGATTGCTTTTGCAACTGTTGCTGCAGCAAGAGTAATAACTCCATCTAAGACAACTGGTATTTGAAGAGATGCTGCTCGAAGGATGTAACCGACGAGAGCAGCTATTTCTATTCCACCGATTTGTGCAAGAGTTTTAATTGGGTCTTTTTCGTTCTTTGTCTTTGCATTGAGCTGCGCAACAATCTCAACTTTTCTTGCATAAGTTTCATCATCGATTCCTGATCCGCAGCCAGTAACTTGTTCTGCAGTTGTTTGCGTGAAGTGAGCAATAAGCGCTGCAGATGGTGTTGTGTTTGCAATGCCAACTTCGCCAGTGACAAGACACCTTGATCCGCCAGCAATTAATCGCTCTGCTGTTTGTGCACCAACTTCAAGTGCTGCACGAACAACTGCCTGCGACATCGCATCACTTGTGCGAATATCTGCTGTACCACTTGCAACTCTTTCGTTTCGAACGTTTGGTGATTTCGAATCAACCAATGCGCCAACGTTAATTATTTGAACATATACATCAGCAACATCTGCCAAAACAGATACTGCTGCTTTGTTATCTCCCATTACTTCAAGCATCATGCCTGTAATTGCTTGTGGCCATGGTGTAACAGAATCATCGGCTGCAATGCCGTGATCGGCCCCGAAGAGTGCGATGGCAGCAGGGTCAATTGTTGGGGTGTGCGAATGTGTAATCCCTGCAATCTGTGCAGCAATATTTTCTAGTGTTCCCAGCGAACCAACTGGCTTTGCAAGCCCATCAAACTCTTTTCGTACGACCTCAAAGTGTTCTTGTGAGAATGTTGGGCGAGTGTTTATTGCACGATCAAAAGCAGAATTGCTGTGTATTAAAAATTGTTTGATTGATTCATGAAGGTTTGGTCCTGCGTACGCAAAGTGCACACCTGCTGATTCTGCTGCTTGCTTATCAGTTTCAATATCACCGATGTATAACGTGCGATCTGCGTTGCTCTGCAGTTGTTCTATCGCAGCCGTAATCGGTGCCGGATCAGGTTTATGTGTTCCAAATTCGGCGGTGGCAATAATTGTTTGAAAATACTTATCTAACCCAACTGTTGCTAACTTTGCCTGAATATCTGCAGCCGTAATTGTCTTTGTATTTGAAACTATTCCCATTTTTACTTTGCCCATTAATTGATCCAGGAGTTCTTGAACACCAGGTAAAACTTGAACCACCAGAGATTCATACGGAGTCCCTGGATTTTCTTGAGCAATTAAAGTATTTCCTAAATCAAATAAAACACAATCAAATCTTTCAGTTATTAAATCAACCATGACAACCACAAGTTGTTTGTAAAGATAATTACAAAATAAAGCAGAATAAAGCTTTCGGCTATTTGCTCAGATGCACCAAGAACATCACCAAGGACACCACCAATTTTGCGACGAACGTAGAACAAAAAGAAGAGGCTGATAATTGCAACTAGTACGCTGACAAGTAAAAGATGTAGGCCGATAAATGGCGCAAGCAAAATAATTGTTAGTAGCGTTGACAGAGCTACGTGGCTAGCTTTAACTGCGCGAGCATATGTTGCACCCATACCTTCATGCGACGGAGCCGCAGGTGTGAGCATAAAATAAATTGGAACAAGGCGACCTAATGTGTGAGCAGTTAAGAGCGCAAGTAATCCAGTGCGAGTATCAAGGGAAGCTAGAAGTGCTACTTGAATAATTGATTGCATAACAATTGAAAGAACACCGTATGTGCCGTGGCGAGAATCTTTAAGAATTCGCAAGCGATCTTCCGGTGTCCATCCGCCAACAAGTCCATCAAAAGTATCCGCCAAACCATCTTGATGAAATCCGCCGGTGACAAGGACAGAGAACAAAATAGTTATTGCAGCAGCAGGAAGTGCTGGAATTATCTGATTGAGTCCTAGAAAAACTAGCCCAGATGAAAGTCCAAGTACGGAGCCAACAAGTGGGAACCACATTGCACTTCGTTGAATAGAAATTTCAGGCTTGTGCCCAATTGGAATACGGGTCAAGAAAGCGAAAGCAACTCTGATGTCATTAATCATTTAAGTTCCTGGGCAATTCCAAACTTCATGAAATAAACCTTGTCGGAAGCGCGTGCGAACTCTTGGTTCATGATCCCCGATAGATCGCGAAATTCGCGAGAGACCGGATGCATTGGCACGATGCCTTCGCCAACTTCGTTGCTGATAAATATGGTGGCACCTTTGCGTGCGCGGGCTGCTTCAATAACAGATTCATTTGAATCCGTACCCTCGCCCATCATGTTGTTGGACAGCCAAAGAGTCAGACAATCCACCAATACTGTTGCATCAGAATCTACTTCTTTTAGCGCTTTGCTTAAATTCTTTGGCTCCTCAACTAACTCAAATGCTGTGCCGCGATCATCTTGATGTTTTTTAATCCGTGATGTCATCTCAACGTCTACTGCTTCTGCTGTTGCAATAAAGATTGGTTTTGCAGAACCTGCAAAGCTCTTCGCTAGCTCTTCACCTTTACGACTCTTGCCACTTCGGGCACCCCCTGCAATAAAAATTAGCGTCATAGGATTGACGCACTCTTATTGGCGACAATGACTGGACGACCATTGTCGAGAGTGTGAATTGTGATTGCATCATCGAAGGCTGACTTCAATTGTGTTGAGTGAATAACATCGTTTGCAGGACCATCTAGTAATACTTTGCCACCTTGCATAATCACGATTCGTTCTGCGTACATTGCACCCAATGTGATGTCGTGCATTGTTGAAACAATTGTTACACCACTTTTCTGCATTCCTTCGATGTGATTAAGTGTTGAAATTTGGTGATGTAAATCAAGTGCTGACGTTGGTTCATCCAGAATCATTAATTCTGGTTCTTGTACAAGCGCGCGCGCAATAAGTACCCGCTGCATTTCTCCGCCAGATAGTTGTGTAACCAATTGGTGGCGCATTCCACCTAATTGCATCTGCTCAAGAATTTGTTGAACTAAACGACGACTCGTGCGAGATTCGCGTCCCCACCCATCAAGTCGTGCACGTCCGAGCATTACGTACTCTGCAACATCCATTCCTACAGGAATTTCTGGACGTTGCGGAACAAATGCAACGTTACGTAAGTTTTTATAAACCTCGAGGCCATCAATTGTGATTGATCCGTCATATGCCTTATTGCCAAGAAGTGTTTTTAGAAATGTTGTTTTACCCGCACCGTTAGGTCCAACAAGGCATGTCCATGTGCCACGTGGGATATCTAAGGTGATGTGGTTGAGTGCGTAGAAATCACCATAACGCACGGATAGGTTTTTGATTTCGATCATTTAAGGACTCTCTTTGCTCGTAGTACGAATAGAAGAAAAGGCGCGCCAACAAAGGCTGTAATGACACCGATAGGTAATTCAGCAGGAGATAACAAGGTGCGAGCACCAAGGTCAGCTAGAACTAAAAATGCGGCACCCGATAGAGCAACAGTGAATAGCGCGCGGTTGGTTGCTCGCTTGGTAAGACCACGAACAAGGTGCGGAACAACAATGCCCACGAAGCCAATAAGACCACTTGCAGAAACTGCTGTTGCAGTCGCAAGTGTTGCAGCCCCGATTGCAATGATTCGAACCTTATTCGGTGAAATACCCAATGAGAATGCTTCTTCATCGCTAAGTAATAAACCATCTAATAGGCGCGACATGCGAATAAGAATGAATAGCGCGAGCACAATATAGATACTCGCCCACTTAACAACATTCCAGTCTGCAACGGTTAATTGTCCCAAGATCCAGGAGTAGACAGGACGCAACACTTCGCTGTTGCGTTGTTGCAGATAGGTCTGCACAGCAGTTGCAAAGGAACCAATGGCAATTCCCGATAACAAAAGCGTTGCAGGATCTGCAAATGCTCTACCTGAAATCGTGAAGGTCGCTGCAACAGCTAGAACGCCACCCAAGAAAGCAAAGAGTGGAAGCGCAGCATAAAAACTCTGTGTGCCACGAGTTAAAGCAAGTGTTGCGCCGAGGCCAGCACCTGCTGCTGCGCCAAGCAGATATGGATCAGCTAGTGGGTTGCGGAAGACCGTCTGATAGACCGCACCGCTAGTTGCAAGTGCTGCACCAACGAGTGCTGCAAGTAAAACTCTTGGTAGGCGAAGTTGCAAGAAGAGAATCTTTTCTTCATCTTGCAACCCGCCGCTTAAGCCAAAGAGTGTGCGCAAAATTTTCATGAAATCCAAAGAGATTGGACCGAAAGAGACACCGAGTAACAAAACTATTGCAAGCAAAAAGCCCGCAAACAGAGTGATACGCCAGTGCCAGATTCGGTCAATCTCTTGATTTTTCATTTACGAAACTTTTGCCAATGAAGCGCCGATTAACTTATAGAAATCAACAAGACGTGGTCCCCAGCGAGATGGAATATCTGCAGGTAACTCCACAATCTTTTTAGTTTTTACCGCACTG
>Ga0304730_1001206_pt1 | contig 20174 bp, 18 predicted proteins | sample M_130628_MF_Meta_FD_190474 | JGI IMG/M metagenome (GOLD analysis project Ga0304730, IMG submission 190474) | Freshwater microbial communities from Lake Montjoie, Canada to study carbon cycling - M_130628_MF_MetaG (v2) (version 2) | ecosystem: Environmental > Aquatic > Freshwater > Lake | place...
TATTAAGACGCTAATTTTATTTTGATAGATGTATATTGGAATAAACATCTATCAAAATAAATAAAATATTAATCATATAGATTATTTATAATCTATATGATTTTTTCCATAAATTCATAATATGTCAACAACTTAAAACTTCAATTTTTTTATATGCAGTCTTATGGATTTTTTATATGGAACTATCCATATGTTGAAATGACTATTCCATTTAGAGCGGTTTTTTAGTTCTTATACATCTTAGTATAAATCGTGAAATGATGTTAATAACGCCCGCTCATTAATAGATTATATATCATATACAAATAAAAAATTGAAAAAAATATTTGAAATATTACACAAAAAGAGACTGGTTTTATAATAAATGATTCTATTTTCAGAACTTTTTGAACGTAAAATGAGAGAATTAGATACTTTATCAGGTGATTCATCTGATGAATATCAAAAAACCTCGCCCCGATCGGGAGAGACAATTGGATGTGCATCGGCCCAAATGGCCGATGAACATATTTTTGACTTACAGAATATGGAAAATCAAACACTACAGATGTGTAAATTAGCGATAGATAAAGATGCAAAACAATTAGAATATGTAAAAGATCAAACTCAAATGATTGAGATTGATAGCAATATTGATATAGGATTATATGCGATAAACAGAGATTATACGGCTTTACAATATATAAGAGAACAAACATATGAACACTGTAAAACGGCAATAAGAAAGAACAGTTCAGCGCTAAGATTTGTAAAGAACAAAAATATAGGTAATAGTGCAGTAGACAGTAAATGTAAAAAGAATAGAAAATATAAAAAGATACCACCTATTTGTAAATTTGCGATTGATCGGTTTTCTAAAGATATGATTGGTAAATTTATTGGATATTCTTATGATAGTGATGGTCATGAAGAGGATATAACCAATGAACTCGATGTTCGTGCCATTGATATAACTGTAAAATGCGATGAAGAAATCAATATATTAAAATATATGGATGTATTATCGGATGATATATTATTATATGTGATAAATAATAAATATTCATTTTGTACATATCCATTATTGATACCAGTCATAAAGCAAATAAAATTAAAAATATTAAAATTGGCAGTAATTGAACATCCACTCCTATTAAAATATATAGAAAACCAAACATATGAATTCTGTTATTCAGTAGTAGAAGAAAATATTAGTGCATTACAATATGTAAAAGATGATTATGCAGAAAAATTGTCTTATATAGCAGTTGAATATGATGGAACTTATTTGCAATATGTAAAAGAAGAATTTAAATCATTTGAACTTTGTAGAATGGCAGTTTATAATGATAGTCGTGCATTTAAATATGTATATCCAGATTACAGATCATATTTAAATGGACCAGTATTAGCAGTATCTTGTGAATTTGTGCAAAATGTTATTGAGCAATCATATGATTATGAGCCGATAGAAACAAAAATGATTCCATATAAACCACATAAAACAAATATTTCAGATATGCCAGACGATATATTAAGATTAATCTCGAGTTATCTAGTAATGCCAGTCTATAAATTAAATAATGATGTAAATATAAACGGATGGAATAACCGATGCTATGATGACAGTTATTTCATTCGTTTTCTAAGCATAAACGGATGGAATAACGGATGGATTAATGAGAGTTATTTCTGGAACATATTTTATGAAAACCTATTAAAAACAGGATTTACATTTATAGATGGAAAATATATTGAAAAAGAGTATGTAGATAGAACAAAAGAGTATGTAGCCAGAAAATTAATAAGTACGAATGGTATAGTATGTGAATTACGACAAATTCCGGCGGAAGATGCAATAAATATGTTCAAATACGATAAACAAACATATGTACAAGATATACAATTAGTTGCAGATGCATTATATAGACTGTATTATGAATAAATTTTAGATATATTATTAATCATTTTTTTATACAAATAAGAAATAGCAGGTTTTAGGCTACTTGTTGATAACCCATTATATGAAAGTGCTTTAATAACAATAATATTAATATTTATATGATGTTACTGCTCTTACTAATTATAAACAATAAAAATATATTCATATTTATTTATTTTTATTAAACCGATTTTGGTTATCGGATCATTCCTATCTAAGTTATATATTTTTTTCCAAATATTTTTATTATCTATTGGACCATTCACAACAATGTTATTTTTTTTATAAGATTTAATATTCGTAACGATATCATCTAATGATTCGTAATTAAATTTATCAATATTAACTATGTCTGAATTGTATTTATTTTGATTAAAATATATGAACTTAATTTTGTCATATGAAAATAATTTTATATCACTTTTAAGAAGCTCTTTATACACATCATTAATTATTTGTGTTGATATTATATCTACTGGTTCATCTGCAATATATTCGTGATATTTCATGCCTAATCTCTTATCAGAGTGAAATTGTTTAGGACTTACTTTATATAAATAACCTGTTCTACCAACAAATGATTTTTTGAATATATTTTTTTTCTTTTCAACAGCATATAATAAATGTTTGGTTCCATGTGATCCTAGCTCGATATCATCGTCGTGCCATTTTTTACCCATAAACATCAGCGCAAATGCTTTAGATGGAGTCGCAAAAACTGTTTCTTTACCATCTACAACTTTTGTAGGAAAAGGTAATAGTACATCTTTAATTAATTTTTTACTACCATGATATAAATATTTTTGTTGTATTATCATTTATAAATATTATATATATAATATTTATAAAATTATTGTTTGTTATCTTTATCTTTCATATTTTTTAAACATTTTTCATATTCTTCTACAGCATGATCGTATTTTTTTTGGACGACTGATTCGAATAGAGGTTTTGAATATCCGTAAGACCACATCAAAATATCTATCATTTTATTACATTTTTGAACTTCTAAATATTCATTTTTTGTTAAATTATTATTGGATGACATCTATATCCATTAATAATTATATTAATGTTTATATATGATATATAAATAAAAATTAATATATAATAATATATGTTCGGCTTCACAGGTAACAGATTCGGTTTAACTGTAGACCATAAATATGGAATCAACACTATTTTAGATGCATACCAAAACATAACTGTGATTCACGGAGATTGTGTTGGCGCTGATACTGAATTTCATAATCTTTGTATCGAGTATAGAAATAATAATCCAAATAAACAACTTAATATTCATATATATCCACCAGATGATGATAAATTACGAGGTTTTAATAATGGAGATGTTATAATGCCTGTCAAACCATATCTAAAAAGAAATAAAGATATTATTAAAAAATGTGATGTTCTGATAGCATGTCCCATTGATAAAAATAAAGAGGTGCTAAGATCAGGAACATGGAGCACTATTAGAAAAGCAAGAAAATTAAACAAGATTATTCATTTATTGTAAAAATAAATCTATAAATACTCTACTATAAAAAAGTATGTTAAAAACAATGATGGAACCATAATGCATTTTGATAAAAACCACCATTTAATTTTTTTGATCTTTTCGTACTCTTTCTCCTTTTACTTGATCTCGCCATTTTAACTTGTTTCTCATTATTATTTTTATAATTAAATAAAATAATTTCATCTAAAATATCATCATAATCCTCCCATCCAGAAACCAAATATTTAATTTTTAAATTATGATTATCTTTATTTGCTTTTTTTAACAATGCATCGAACTTAACTCTATCAAAGTTCCAAACCATTGAATTTTGCAATGCATCATTTTCTGAAAATATTTTTTTCATAGCAGCTATATCTTTTCTATTATAATTTTGTTTTAAGACGCTTTCAATCTCTAAATCTAATCGTGTATATAGAACTGTTGGAACAGAGAATTTGGATGGTATTTTAAAATGTTGTTTTTGTAAATTTAAGTCCATTACCAAATATAAAATACTTTTTTCATCATCGGACGGATTATCAAATAATGTTTGTAACCTTTCGTTATTAATATTTAATAAATAATTATCAACATCGTACTTGACAGAATTTTTTATTAATGAAGACCATCCGTTATTCGTTTTTAATTTCCATATACGCCTCTCATAACTTTCCTGACAATAATATCTAAATGGATAACAGATGATACCTAAACATTTTTCAGGATAATTTGCTGTATAGTAAAGACCGTATGGACAAGCATTGTTAATGGCAATAATAAGATATTTTTTAATATGTTTAAATGTATTGTGTATATCTTTTGTGGCGTTTTCAAAATCAAGATCGTCAAGATCAAAACGATTACCATAATAAGAAAATTTAAAAAAATAATTATGGACGGTAAATTGTTTAGATAATTTTTTAATTATGTATTTAAGATTGTCAGGAACTTTAGGTTCATCATACATAGTTGGTAAATGTAAAAATATAATATCCATTGTTATATAAAATAAAATATATATTATATTTATAAATTTATAAATGCAAAATTATAATTTTGACAATGTAAAAATCATAAAAAAATTAAGCGCAGGTATGCTTGGAACCACTTATTTATGTGAATATAAAAACAAAGAATATGCACTAAAAATCCAACACATTTTAGAAAAAGACCAATACAAAGATTATAGTAATGAATTATGGCGTGAACTTGATTTATATAAATATATAAGTAAGATGCCATCTGAAGACCAATTATTTTTTACAAGACTATATAATTATAAAATATACAATGATTGTACTCATAAACAGATAAGACCATTTAAGATAGATATGAATGACAAAAAAAATGAATTTGCTCAAAGATTAAAGAAATTGGATGAGAGCGAATGGTGTGTAAAATATCTGTTAGAATACAAAGGAAAATTAACATTAGGTAAATTCTTAATAAAATATTGGCACAAGCTAAATTTAGAACAAATATATTCAATATTGATGCAGATCATACACATCATAATGTTACTAAAGAAAGGTGGATACTCGCACAATGACCTACATACAGATAATATAATGATAAATAAAACAAATAAAAAATATTTTGTTATGAATGGAATTAAAATAAAATATAATGGATATCAGCTGTCAGCTATAGATTATGGTGAGGTATTACATAAAAAATTTAATATGAAATACAATAGTTACACAAAAAGGTTTATAAAAGATAATAAACAATGGTATTTTATGGAACTATATAATTCTTTGATGGTTGTGATCTCAAATTTTACCTATTTGATGAACTATTGTAAAAAACTAAATAAAAAACTACCTTGGGAAAAAAATCCGAGCCAGTTTAGTGATGGATTAAAACTAATATTTAAAAATCATATAGATTTTTGTGATGATGAAATAACTAAATATATTGAAATGTTTCCGAAAGGAAAAAAAGCAATCAAAAAATTTTATAGATATTACAAAACGAGCAAATCTGTTGATGATATAATAAAAAAAGAAGATATATTTAATTTTTACAATATAATTAATCGGATAACAATGGAATTTGAATTAACATATCCAAAATTATATAAAAAATATTTTGGATGGTGTTGTGAAACGAAATGGTTGTTGCCTAAAGACGAATGTTTACAAATTATGTTGATTGATAACACAGAAGATTTAATTGATTTTTTTGTTAGTAAAGTGTTAAAAAATTGATCCAGGTTTTCTCTTAATATATACTATAATGTAATATATATTAATAGATATTTCACATCAAACAACACACAATCAATCTATTAATCCATTGATCCATTGATCCATTGATCCATTTATATTTTATATTTAATAAATTTATTATATTTTCAATATGTAATATAATAAATGTTTAATAAAATATTGATAATTACTATAATCATGTCCATATTAGATGCTATATTTTTATACATAAATAATAATTTTTTTAATGATCAAATTATACAAGTTCAACGGTCACCAATCAAAATGGATTATTTTAGTGCATTGCTGTGCTATATTTTTTTAATATATGGACTATATTATTTTATTATAAGGATAATAAATCTATACAAGATGCATTTTTACTGGGTATTATTGAATATGGTGTGTATGAATTAACAACAAAATCATTATTAAAAAATTGGAACTATAAAACAGTGATAATAGACACATTATGGGGCGGAATATTATTTAGTCTGACGACCTACATAACATATCATATAATTGGAAATAATAAATATGATTTTTCAATGATCCATCCAGCATCCATATAACTCATAAATTTATTTTATTTAAATTAAATGTTAATATTTCATAATATGGAACAACGAAATAGTTTTTTAAATCATATACATTATAATAATACTAATTTTTATTTTATTTTACTATGATATATATGATATTCCATATAACAGGTCCATCTGGAGTCGGAAAGACTACAATTGGTCTTAAGTTAAAAGAGAAATTTGGGAATAAAATAGTGGTAAAAGATATAGATGACTTGAGAAGAGAATTTATTAAAGAGCATTATAAAAACAAAAAATTTAATATAATTGATAAAGATGCATATCAAAATTATATAGACGATTTTGTTAATATAAACTCTAAAAAATCATTAATATTTGTTGGTCTGAATCATATGCCATGGTGGCATAAAAATTTATATTATAATATGCATTCAACATATAATTATTATATAGAGTTAGATGATGCAACAATAATAAAACAAAAATGCAGGAGACTATTATTAGACTGGGCTAATTCAGAAGAAGATATGGAATATCTAGTTAGTAATAATAAAAAATATATAGAAAATGTTTCGAATGCATTAGCTGAAGAGTGTAATTTAAAAAAAATGAATAAGATGAACGCTAAATGGAAAAAAGATTATGCAAAACAAGGATATAAATCTATGTCCAGAGACAATATTTATAAGCACGTTGTCAAAACACTCGGACTCGAAAAAAATTGATATTTTATATATTTACAACATAAAAATATAAAATATATACATATATAAATGGCTGCACACGTGAGAGAACAAGGGTTTGATAAATTTTATACTATACCATCGATTGTCGATAAATGTATGGCTTCATTGTTGACAAAATATTCTTGGAACACTTGGTCTTTAGTAGTAGAACCATCTGCTGGTTCGGGTAATTTCTATAATAAAATACCTCTTGATAACAAAATAGGTCTTGATATAATGCCAGAAGGACTGAATATTATTAAACAAGATTTTTTCACTTTTAATCCACAACCATCTCCAAATATTTTAACCATTGGTAATCCACCTTTTGGCAAAATCAGTTCTATTGCAATAAAGTTTTTTAATCATGCTGCTAAATGGTCTCAAGTAATTGCTTTCATAATTCCTAAAACATTTAGACGTATATCAGTACAAAATAAATTAGATAATAGTTTTCATTTAGTTTTAGATGAAGATATACCAATGAAACCGTGTAGTTTTGAACCTCCTATGTCTGTCAAATGTTGTTTTCAAATATGGGAAAAACGTGATGTTTTACGTGAAAATATTATATTAGAAACATCACACGAAGATTGGACGTTTCTATCTTTTGGTCAATTAGATGTAAATGGTCAACCGACACCACCAAATGGTGCAGATTTTGCGATTAAAGCGTATGGAGGGAAATGTGGGGAAATTCAATTAGAAGGATTATCTAATTTAAGACCTAAAAGTTGGCATTGGATAAAATGTAATATTGATAAACAAACATTAATAGATAGATTTAATTCTTTAGATTATTCAAATAGTCAAAATACAGCTCGTCAAAATTCAATTGGCAGAGGTGAGTTGGTCGCTCTTTATACTAATAGTTTCGACTCTTGATTCTAATAATTTGTTCCAACATTTATCACCATATGTTGGTCTAATACAATATTCTTTATTACTTTCAACATCTTTTAAAGATTCTAATGTTATTTCACCTAATTCTTTAATAGTGCCATGCGCATATGATCCATAATGTAAAATAATATCCATCATTGTTACTTTATCAACTAAAAATATAAATAATTCACCTTTATTTTTATAATTATTTTTATCTAAATAATATGCTGTTAAAAGATAATAATCGACATTATGATTTGGTCTTATTTGAACATAATTAAATTTTTTATGTGTTTTACCACCTAACGACACTTTAATTTCAATATTTTTATTATTTAGAGAACAATCACCATTAATATTAGATGCATTATTGCGAATCATATTATATTTATTAATAATATAGTTTTGAATTAGAGGTCCTGAACTCTGACCTATAATATTGTTAATTTTACAATAAAGATGTGCATCTTTAATATTTTGTTTAGTCATAATAATATTATGGTCAACATCTGCATTGTTTAACAAAGATAATAATTTTTGAGATAGTTCGTCGATTTCTTCATCACTATCAAGAATACAACTATTTTTAGAGATATTTATTTCAGACATAATATATATAATATAATTACACATATTTATGATTCATAACAAAAAAATATCAATTATTTCTGTATTATAGCTCAATTATAAACACTTGTTTTTTGCTAATTATATTATTGATATTTTTTGAGCGTTTTAGTATTAATAATTTAATTGGAAAACATTAGAACCTTATAAACCTGATAAAAATATATTATAAAAATTTTCTATCACTAATTAATGTCAAAAAAAATTAATAAATCGTTATATGAAGACAAACATCCTGAATCTTCAGTTAAAGGAACCGGTTATAAAAATAAACAAAAAGCTATAGATACTCTAAAAATAATTAGGTGCAGAGATTCAACATATCAGAAACAAGTCGTTAATACAATGTATAATAGAGCTAAATATCATCCGCATCAAACGCAAAATATGAAGGAAGCAATGAAAATATTCAAGATTTGGTTACAAAAAAATAAATAAAATATCATATAATGGATTAGTATTATAAAAAAATTTATTGCTTCACTACTTTCAATTCATTTGTTACACATTCCATTAGATGTTTGCGATGTTTGCAATCTTTGCACACTTTACAATGGATGCTATTTGATGGATTTCTTCAATCACTATATGATTCAATTAAATGATGACATTCATTATCTTATTTAATTATTGTTAAAAAATGGGTTTGTTTTCTTTTGATATATTGCATCCAAAAAACATACTACGTGTATCTGTTAGATTATTTACAATCCAAGTTAAAAGCGGTTGGTTAAAATGAGTACAGTTATAAAACATAGAATTCATATTTGTCACATTAGACACAGACCATGTTGAAAGCGGTTGATTAAAATTAGTGCAATAATTAAACATTCGATCCATATTTATAACATTTGACACATTCCATGTTGAAAGCGGTTGATTAAAATTAGTGCAATTGCTAAACATGCTCTGCATATTTATTACATTATTTACAGACCAAGATGAAAGCGGTTGATTAAAACTAGAACAATCATAAAACATATATACCATATTTGACACATTATTTACAGACCATGTTGAAAGCGGTTGATTAAATTTTTTGCAACCCCAAAACATACTCTCCATATTTATCACATTATTAACAGACCATGCTGAAAGCGGTTGGTTAAAATTAATGCATCCAAAAAACATTCCACTCATATCTGTCACATTATTTACAGACCATGCTGAGAGCGGTTGATTAAAATTAGTACATCCACGAAACATACTTTCCATATTTATCACATTATCTACAGTCCATGTTGACAGTGGTTGATTAAAATTAGTGCAATAATTAAACATACTTTTCATTTTTGTAACATTATTAACAGACCATGTTGAAAGTGGTTGGTTAAAATTAGTGCAATTAGCAAACATTCCATACATATCTTTTACATTATTTACAGACCATGCTGAAAGCGGTTGGTTAAAATTAATGCATCCAAAAAACATTCCACTCATATCTGTCACATTATTTACAGACCATGTTGAAAGCGGTTGGTTAAAATTAATGCATCCAAAAAACATTCCACTCATATCTGTCACATTATTTACAGACCATGTTGAAAGCGGTTGATTAAAAATAGTGCAATGTATAAACATCCCGACCATATTTATTACATTATTTACAGCCCATGTTGAAAGCGGTTGATTAAAATTAATACAAAGACTGAACATATTACCCATATCTGTTACATTATTTACGGACCATGATGATAAAGATTGGTTAAATGCTTTGCACCGACTAAACATACAATTTGTATTTGTTATAGATGATGGCAGATTTATAGGAACAGTAAAATTATTATCACATTGATAAAAAGCATATTTTAAACTTGTAAATGTATGTCCTAAAATACCGAAAGATATTACTTTTGTTAAATATTTTGTATATCCATCGTCTTGTGAGTGCATGCCAAATCCGGATATACCTAAACCGAAAAATCTAACATGATAATCTTTAATCTTATCGATTGACTTGTACATATGAACGTTAGTATTATGTGTTATTTCGTCATTCCAACTCACATAATAACCGAATTCGTCTTTAGTGTGTGTTTCTATAATAGGTAGAGTTATTGTCACTTCATGATTTGCTGGAACTGTAAAAACTAGTTCAAATTCAACATCATATCCTTCATGCTTCATACCTGAAACAATATATTGTAAAGCATTTAATGGATCACCATTGCTTATTTCTGATGCTTTTTTTATTAATTCTTTTTGGTCTTCTCTATAATTTATATTATCATTTATAATAGGTTTAACAAAATTTAAATTATCCATCTTTATTGTATATTTAATGTTATATTTTAATATATATTCATAATATATTAAAATATCAATTTTTTTAAGGAGCATTAACATCATTTAAATATATATTTTTAATAATTATATTGAACTATTATTTAATAAAAGAATCATATAATGGTCTACGATATGAAACAGCTAAAAAAAATTAACAGCTAGAAAATGCTCAATAACAATGATGGAACCATTTATTATAATTACCACCACTATTATCTACAGTAGATGCTTGACCATTATCTAAATCAGTTGCTTTAAGAGAATCACCATCCCATCTTGAATCAGGATTTAGTGTATACCAAACATAAACAGGATTAAGTGTATGCCAAACATCAACTAAATAACCATAATTATCTTCCATGTTAGAATTATGATTATTAAGTATATTTATTGACTTTTCAATCTGTGTTTTATTATTAAGTTTGGCAACCTTTCTAGTTATTTCATTATAAATTATATCAAAATTATATGGTTTGTGTGGAACATATGAAGACGATGCAACCGTATAATCTCTAAACATTTTTATTGAATCGAAATTAATTTTTCTAATAATATTACTAGATATAGAGTCAGATATTTCCCTGTATGTGAGATGTGATGTGGATGATATGGCTGCTGATGATGCGGCTGCGGATAATGCGCCAACTGATGGTGTTAATGGTTTTGATGGTGTTAATAGTTTTGATGGTGTTAATGGTTTTGATGGTGTTAATAGTTTTGATGGTGGGGCGGATGATATGGCTGCGGATAATGCGCCAACTGATGGTGTTAATGGTTTTGATGGTGTTAATAGTTTTGATGGTGTTAATAGTTTTGATGGTGGGGCGGATGATATGGCTGCGGATAATGCGCCAACTGTTGGTGTTAATAGTTTTGATGAAACAATCATAGCAGGTAGTTCAAGTAATTCAAACTCATTTACTAAGGCTCTATATTCAAAGAATAAAATTGTATCGGATGTTATTTTATATGGTTTCTCAAAAAAATTAGATTCATGAGGTGCTAATATTAATTTATTTAAATTATTATATTGTAATATGACGATTTCATTGTAGTAATCTCTTGTTTGATATAAATAATACAAATAATTATTAAACTTCAAGTAAGCTGGCGCTTGTTTTTTTAAAAGTGGATTATTAAGCATAATATTTTCCATAAATTTTGTTAATGAAGCTGGCATAATACTAATCAAACCGTGTCTCAAAAAAAAAGACATACCTGCTTTCAATAATTTTTCGCCGTAGTTCTTTGAAGTATGCCAATAATAATATGATACTAAGAAAATCCATGTGTTTTCTATTTCATCTGAATTATTTAAATTAATCAGTCGTTTAAAGTAATCTACATATTTTCGTATTTCAGGTATCGAATAACTGTCTTCTAAATTACTAGACATATCAATAAACATCTGTTGAATATTATTATATTTAACACCAATAGTACATTGAGGTGTACAACGAATGTCTCTATATTTTATTATAGTCATAATACCATCTGTATTATATTGATGTTCTGGATCATTGTATATCTTAAAAAATTTTGTATTTATATATGTATTCAATAATTTTAATGCTCTAAGATAACAGTTTATAATATTAAAACAATTAAATTTTGTAAAAGTAACAGTAAATTCAAGATCATACTCGTCATCTTCATATGGACCATCATTGCCAATATGTAATTCCATTCCTTCATATTGAGGAATATTTGGTAAATATACTTTTAATTTATTATGTGATTCTTTTAAAGCATTATCTAAATTTGGATCAGTTAATTTAACATAAAGTCCTTCAAATTCAAATTCAAACCCGATTGATACCACATTGCGATTTATAGATACGTTTTTAATAGCGCCACCATCAAACATAGAACTTAATATAATATTAACTAGAAAATAATATTATATTAAATAACATTAATAAATAGCACACTATAATAAAATAATTAAAATATATGGATTAATGGAAAAGATCTTTTTAGATTATAATAATTATTAAATAAAATATTATAATCTAATAATTGATTATTATTTAAATATTAATCTATATTTTTATTAAGATGTTAATTTTATTTTTATAGATGTATATTGTAATAAACATCTATAAAATAAATAAAATATAAATTATACTGATTATAAATAATCTAAAATATTTTTTCCATTAATTCTATTTATTATCAGAGAATCTGTTGTTTTTATGAATTTATGGAAAAAATCATATAGATTATAAATAATCTATATGATTAATATTTTATTTATTTTGATGGATGTATATTGGAATAAACATCTATCAAAATAAATAAAATATTAATCATATAGATTATTTATAATCTATATGATTTTTTCCATAAATTCATAGTTTAAGTTACATTCATTTTTGATTTGTTCGTGATGCCATACATGATGCCTGAATCAAAAGTTCCAGCAGAAGTAAAAAAATCATATGAATGCGTGTTTTAGAAATCTATTGGTGAACGAGGTATTTGTGAATATTTTTTGTTTGAATGTGATGATAATTACGATGCATTGTTATCTGCATCAAGATATTGATTGACTGAAACTGATAAAAAATATTTTTATGATCCATTATATTGTTCCAAAAATTATGTTTTATAATGGAGTCATCATATGAAAGAGCATTAAATATATGTTAATTATTATAGTAATATAATATTTAATATTGCCAGCTCTAAATGATCAATTATATGGTATTAAACAAGTGTTATAAGGTAATCAATAACAGTGATTAAACCAGTTGTTCGGATAAAATCCACCCGGCTGTGGAACCGGAAATAAACGATACTTCACATCTAATAAGGTATAAAATCCAATACCATAGATTCCTTCGCGATATGTTAATTCTATAAATGTACCAGGAAGCGAATCGAATTCAAATAGATAATTATCTTCTTGAAGATTAAATCTATAACTTATAGTATCTTGATAATTATTTAGGTCATTATCAGAAAGTTCTTCTTCATTCTCCACCATCATGTAATAATATCTATTAGTTAAAACAAGATCAGCATTACCAATATCACTCATAAATTCTATATATATTGTTATAGATATTTTTTATATTAATTAACTATATTAATTAAAAAAAACTACTAAAGTGGAAAATAATAAAAATACTACACCATTACTTGTTTCTTACTAGTTTTAGTAAGAACTGACATACCCAAATTTGCATCACAATATCTACATATATACATGTTTGAAACCATCTTATATAAATATCAAATTTTTAATATGGCTATCTGATGGAATTATTTTAATAACAATAATGAAACCATCCATTTTGATAACCACCAGGTTGTTTTTTTTCTGATTCGTCGTGCGTCTCATTCGAACATTTAGGACAGGCAGAAGAAGCAGTTGGTGAAACATCATCTAAATATTTAGGATTAAGTGTATGATAAACATCATCTAAATAACCATAATTATTTTCTATGGTAGGATTATTAATTATATTTATTAACTTTTCAATCTTTGTTTTATTTTCAAGTTTGGCAAGGTTTATAGTTATTTCATCATAAATTATATCAAAATTATATGGTTCTTGTGGAACATATGGAGCCCATGAAAACGTATTAACATCAAGCACGTCTACTGAATCGAAATTAATTTTTTTAATAATATCACTAGATATAGAGTCATATAGTTCGCTCATTTGGCTGCATGTGAGTTGTGATGGTACTGATGGTGTGGCTACTGATGGTGTGGACGATATGTATACTGATGGTGTGGCTACTGATGGTGTGGATGATGCAGATGATGCAGATGATGCAGATTGATCAATGATATCAGGTAGTTCAAGTAATTCAGAATCTTCTGTTAAGGTTCTATATTCAAATAATAAAATTGTATCGGATGTTATTTCAGATCGTATCTCAAAAAAATGAGATTCATGTGGTGTTAATATTAATTCTCTTAAAATATTATTATATTGTAGTATGAGGATATCATTGTTGTAATCTTTTGTTTGATATAAATAATACAAATAATTATTAAACCTTATGTCTTTTTGTGTTTTTAAATCTGGATTATTAGGATTAATTTCTGACATAACTTTTTGTAATGTAGTTGGCATAATACTAATCAAACCGTGTCTCAAAAAAAAAGGCATACTTGTTTTCAATAATTTGCTGTAGTTTGTTAATACATGCCAATGATAATATGACACTAAGAAAATCCATGTCTCTTCAATATTATCTAGACCTTTTAAATTAAACATGGATTTAAACAGATCTACATATTTTTGTACTATAGGTATCCAATTATTGCGTCCTGAATTACTAAACATTTGAATAAACATATCTTTAATATTTTTATATTTAACACCAATAGTACATTGGGGTGAACATGTGATTTCTCCATATTTATTTATAGTCATAAGATGATCTTTATTATAAAATATATTTTGATTACCTTTTATCTTGAAAAATTTTGTTTTTATATATGTGTTCAATAATTTTAATGCTCTAAGATAACAGTTTATAATATTAATACAATTAAATTCTTTAAAAGTAACTGTAAATTCAAGATTAAACTCGTCATCTTTTAATGGCTCTGCATATGGACCATCATTGCCAATATATAATTCCATTCCTTGATATTCATAAATATTTGGTAAATATACTTTTAATTTATTATGTGATTCTTTTAAAGCATCATCAAACTCCTTAGTAGCTAATTCAACACAAAGTCCTTCAAATTCAAATTCAAACCCGATTGATACCACATTGCGATTTATATCATCATTCTTAATAGCGCCACCATTAAACATATAACTTAATATAATATTAACTAGAAAATAATATTATATTAAATAACATTCATAAATAGCACACTATATAATAAATAAAATATAAACTATACTGATTATAAATAATCTAAAAGATTTTTTCCATTAATTCTATGTAATTAAATAAAAAACAAATATCTAATCCAATATTATAATACTATAAAATGAATAAATTTAGTTAATTTATCTTCCATACATCTTTTTAATTCTTTCAATAATATTAAACAAATTGGAGGTGGTAAAATTTTTTATTATCTATCTGGTAATCGAACAAAAATAGTAGATCCTAAATTGTCAATAGCTATAAATCGTTATTTGGAATCAGAAAATTTTTTATACTATTAATTTGTTTATTTCCAGATAGATAATAAAGAAGTTTTTATATATAAAAAACCTACTAGAGAGATTTTGGAGAATTATACAAATTTGGACAAGCATATAACACAACAAATTTTATAGCTATAGACCAATCATCGGTAGCAGTAGGAGATCAATCAGTAGTTGATCAACCACATAGTGATGAGAGTGCAGTATCGACAACAGCAATAGATGATTTATCATCAGCAGTATCACCAGTTAATTTATTGCTAAATCATCAATTAAAAAATTTATTTGTGGAAAGAGAGCTAACAAATAAATTACATCAACTGATGCAGTCGCAGCGGCAAAGCCAGGTGGATATAGACTTTACACATCTTTTCATCATTATTATTAATATAATGGTTTAATTAAAAAACACTAATTTATACCATATAATGGAACATTTAGAGCGTTATAATCTTAATTATTATATTATCGTAATAATTAACATCTATAAAAAATATTTTTTTATAGAACACTTGTTTGGACCATATAATGGTTAGAGCAATTTAATCTTAATTATTATATAACCATAATATGGTCCAAACAAGTGTTCTATAATTGAGCCATTGTATTAAAAATATTTTTTATAGATGTTAATTATATAACAATTTAATCTTAATTATTATATTTATTTTATTATTTGCATCTATAGTATCAACAACAATAATATAGATATAAATAATAAAATAAATATAGTTGATAAATAATAAAAATATCTATAACACTATTATAGAATCAATGAGTGAAATTAAGAATTATCAAGATCTTGTTTTAAATAATAAATACCAGTTCATGATAGTGGAGGACGAATCTGAAAATTATGACACCAACCTAAATAGTTATCCTGAAACTATGACTTATATAGTTATGAACCACCAAATCAGTATCTATTTTCCTTAGATGTGCGTCCTCATATACAACCATTATTAACATATCGTGAGGGTATATATGATATTGGATTTTATAGCGAAGCAGGTGATAAGTTTCGTTTATATTCGGTTCTACAGCCGGGTGGATTTTATCCGAACAACTGGTTCAATCACTGTTATTGATTACCTTATTATAGTTCATATCGTGGCTCTACGCTTCCTATATCGGCTTGATTATAAACACTTATTTATAACCATATAATGGATCATTTATAGCGTTTCAATCTTGATTATTATACTATGCTCATTAATATAATGACTCCATTATAAAACACTTGTTTGGACCATATAATGGAAAGAGTAATACAATCTTAATTATTATATATCTATAATAATTAACATCATTCTAAAGCTCCTTAATATTTTTGGAATAAATAAAATATAAATATTGGTTTGATAATTTAGAATTAATCATATGTTAATAATGTTTTCCTCACAATTAAGACAGTTTTTTTAAATTATCGACATTCAGATATAATATATAATATGGTCTATGAATGTCTATAATTTAAGAAACTGTCTTGTTTATCATTAAAAGGTTTAAATATAATGTCAAGAGTAAAATATTTTTTATCCGTTTCAGTCCATCCATATCTTGACGCAGATAATAATGCTTTGTAATTATCATTATATTCAGACAATAAATATTCATAAATATCTCAATCATATAAATTTGCATCACAATATCTACATATATACTTGTTTGAAACCATCTTATATAAATATCAAATTTTTAATATGGCTATCTGATGGAATTATTTTAATAACAATAATGAAACCATCCGTTCTGATAACCACCAGGTTGTTTTTTTTCTGATTCGTCGTGCGTCTCTTTCGAACATTTAGGACAGGTAGAAGAAGCAGTTGGTGAAACATCCTCTAAAGAACCATCACAATTATCTACGGCAGATGCTTTAGGAGAATCATCTTTATGTCTTAATTCAGGATTAAGTATATGATAAACATCATCTAAATAACCACATTTATTTTCTATGGTAGGATTATTAATTATATTTATTAACTTTTCAATCTTTGTTTTATTTTTAAGTTCGGCAATGTTTCCAGTTATTTCATTATAAATTATATCAAATTCATATTGCTTGCTTTGTATATATGAATACGATACAGAGTCATGATCTTTAAACACATCTACTGAATCGAAATTAATTTTTTCAATAATATCACTAGATATAGACTCGTATAGTTCTCTCATTTGGCTGCATGAGAGTTGTGATGGTACTGATGGCGTGGCTACTGATGGTGTGGCTACTGATGGTGTGGATGATGCAGATGATGCAGATGATGCAGATGATACAGATGATGCAGATTGATCAATGATATCAGGTAGTCCACGTAATTCAGACTCTTTTGTGAAGGATCTATATTCAAAGTATAAAATTGTATTGAATGTTATTTCAGATGGTACTTTAAAAAAATGAGATTCATGAGGTTTTAATATTAATTCTCTTAAATTATTATTATATTGTAGTATGAAGTTCTCATTATTGTAATCTCTTGTTCGATATAAATAATACAAATAATTATTAAACCGTATATTTTTTTGTTGTGTTTTAAAATGTCGATTATCAAACTCAATATTTGACATAGTTTCTTGTAATGTAGTTGGCATAATACTAATCAAACCGTGTCTCAAAAAAAAATGCATACTTTCTTTCAATAATATGTGGTAGTTTGCTAATACATGCAAATGATAATATGACACTAAGAAAATCCATGTCTCTTCAATATTATCTAGACCTTCTAAATTAAACATGGATTTAAACAGATCTACATATTCTTGTACTACAGGTATCCAATTATAGCCTCTTGAATTACTAAACATTTGAATAAACATATCTTTAATATTATTATATTCAACACCAATAGTACATTGAGGTTCACATATGATTTTTCCATATTGTTCTATAGTCATAATACCATCTATATTATATAAATCTGGATAACCTTCTATCTTATAAAAGTTCGTATTTATATATGTGTTCAATAATTTTAATGCTCTAAGATAACAGTTTATAATATTAATACAATTAAATTTTGTAAAAGTAACCGCAAATTCAAGAGAATACACGTCATCTTTATATGGACCATCATTGCCAATATGTAATTCCATTCCATGATATTCAGAAATATCTGGTAAATATACTTTTAATTTATTATGTGATTCTTTTAAAGCATCATTTACATCTTTATCTTCTAATTCAACACGAAGTCCAGAAAATTCAAATTCAAACCCGATTGATACCACATTGCGATTTATAGCATCGTTCTTAATAGCACCACCATCAAACATAGAACTTAATATAATATTAACTAGAAAATAATATTATATTAAATAACATTCATAAATAGCATACTATAATAAAATAATTAATTATATTTATATTTAATAACAGTGATAGTACCATGTATCGGAATTATAGCCACCAAAAAATCATCAGCAGTAAGTATTGAAATAATGTCGGATTTAATAGTATCTGCATCATCAATATCAGATGTAGAACTATCAGAGCTAACTGCAGCAGCGGCAGCGGCAGTTTGACGCATATCTTGTAGGTTCTGTGATATTATTTTTTTTTTGATTACGCAATTCGTTCCTGGATTTGACATATTTTAACAACTGTTTTATTTTTATAGATGTATATTGAAATAAACATCTATAAAATAAATAAAATATAAATTATACTGATTATAAATAATCTAAAAATTTTTTTCCATTAATTCTATGTGATTAAATAAAAAACAAATATATGATCCAATATTATAATACTATAAAATGAATAAATTTAGTTAATTTATCTTCCATACATCTTTTTAATTCTCTCAATAATATTAAACAAATTGGAGGTGGTAAAATTTTTTATTATACGGATGAAAATGGTAATCGAACAAGAACAATAAAATGTTCTTATTATGAAATATTGACTATTTTTTGACTATCCAGAAATAGCAGGTTTTAAGTAACGGTATTTACTCTTTTATTTAATATCGTGGTTCAATTATATTGAACTATTTTTAATAAATGAACTATATAATGGTCTACGATATGGAAGTCGGTATTTACTCTTATTTATTTAATAAATGAACTATATAATGGTCTACGATATGAAAGTCGGTATTTACTCTTTATTTATTTAATATCGTGGCTCAATTATATTGAACTATTTTAATAAATGAACTATATAATGGTCTACGATATGGAAGTCGGCGTCCACTCTTTATTTATTTCATATCGTGGCTCAATTATATTGAACTATTTTAATAAATGAACTATATAATGGTCTACGATATGGAAGTCGGCGTCCACTCTTTATTTATTTCATATCGTGGCTCAATTATATTGAACTATTTTAATA
>Ga0304730_1001209_pt1 | contig 20105 bp, 16 predicted proteins | sample M_130628_MF_Meta_FD_190474 | JGI IMG/M metagenome (GOLD analysis project Ga0304730, IMG submission 190474) | Freshwater microbial communities from Lake Montjoie, Canada to study carbon cycling - M_130628_MF_MetaG (v2) (version 2) | ecosystem: Environmental > Aquatic > Freshwater > Lake | place...
ATGTTGGCCAACTTGTAAATCTGCTGGCTTTCTTTTATCTGCTCTAGTTAAAACATAAGCTGGCAGATCCTGAGCATTTTCAACTGTGTTAGTCACAGTAACTGTTACTAAGGCTTGTTTATTAACCGTACACTCAGTTGATTCCACCGTAACAGCTCGATCAAGGTAGTAATCAAGTTTACTGGCATCAATATTTTGGATTACCACTCGATACTCATTATTGGCAACAGTTTGTAATGCACCACCTACTCTTATCTTCTCAATCTGGGCTTGAGCATCTTTATCGGTGGTGTATACCAACAACCTATTTTCAATGATTGCACTCTTAATAGCTTGGGCCATCTTCACTTTGTTAAATTGATTAGCCATCAACTTAGTAAAGGTAGTGTTCATAATTTCAACCAAGTACTGCTTTCTTGCATTATTATCTTTTTCATACTTTTTATAGGCTTGCGATAGTGTTTTATAGACCACATTATCTGCGGTAATTTCCTCACCACTTGCTAACTTCACATCCCCAGTTGCATTAAGGATGTAACTAATTGCAGTGGGATCAATACCGATTACCCCATCTAATTTGACGCCATACTGCTTCTGCCAAGTTGCCATCCAAATTTGAGCACCATATGGAAAGTGAGGGGAGAGATTTGAGTTCAGAAAGATCGCCGGGTTTTTTCCATAGATTCGCATAAACTCATCCGGCATCTTTATCGGAATCTCGGTATTCCACTTCACATCGGCATTGGAGGCAGTTTTAAGTATTTTAATATCACCATTATTAAATTCAACGATTGCATAGGCGCCCAAAATTCCTCCAGTGCCGCGGGCCTCGGCGGTATTTTGAAAGGCAACCAAGTACTGCTTTGGCTGGTTATCACCTAACAAGATTGGCGAAAGCTTGGCGAGTGTGGTGATCTCAGATTGAATTGGCGTGAAATCAAGCCCTGCAAATTGAGTAAGTTGCTTAATTACCGGCAGCTTTAAGATCCCAAATCCCTGGTTTATACTGGAGGCCAAATCTCTACTTTGTGAAGTACTTACCTGATTTGAAGATTTTAAAGTGGTAAGTAAACCCTTACTATCTCGATAAACATTAATCGCGCTATAGCCGATGAAAGATAGAAAAAGGCCAAAAAGTGTTAGCCCCACTACCAATCCCAGCCGCCAGTACCTACCTAGCCAAACTCTCATTTGGCTAGTATAGGTAGAGGGGAAACCCCCTATGCATCACTGGCATATTCTGAGATTAAAAATGAGCCCAGCAACGCATGGATGGGCTAAATCAGAGATGTATTCGGTAAAAATTCACTTAGTTGAGCGGTTTTCGCTCCTGCCTCACTTTTACCTGGAGCTAGATCAAGATAGGGAAGTAAAATTGGTTGCTCGAATTATGTAGCAACACCACCTGCAGAACCATTAATAGATGTTCGAGTTGCGTGAAGTAATTTGCTTTGAAGTGGCCAATAAATAAAGAGTAAAAATCTATGTTGATCAGAAACAATTGTGGTTGGTTTACTTTTACCTGCTCTAGTTAATACATATGCAGGTAATCAGGTTTACTGGCGATCAATTATTTAGAATAAAAGTGTAATTTTTATCTGTATTTTTAGGGTTACTAAGCGCAGACGGATCTGAGGATTCAAATCAAACTCTAATCAGCAGCACTTAGGGCAGGCAGTTAGAATTAGTGTAAAGTTTAAGTATGAATCGTAGAAGGATTGGGCAGATCGGCGCAATTCTCTCCATACTCCTTTACGCCACCGCGATGGTGATCCCAAGAAGATTACTCAAAGAAGATTTAGATACAACCAATTTCATCATGCAGATTTTTCATCAGATCCTCTACTACAGTGGTAGCTTAGAGCCATTCGCGAACTTCATCTTTTTGATTTTAGTTTTTGCCTCCTTGATGTATCTGCTTGGCAGATCAAAGGCGCTGGCCGTATTTGCTATCTGTATGGCACTTTCTGCAACAGTTGAGTTTTTACAGAGATTTATACCGGGGCGGGTTAGCTCATTACAGGATCTAATACTTAACTGCTTGGGGGCACTCTTTGCATTTTTACTCTATAAAATTGCGCTCAAAGCCAATCTTTTGAGGTAGCAGGTCTCAAATAATCCCTGGGTTATTAGTGGGGTGATTAAGGGTTACTACAAGGGTGATTGAAATAGATTAAATGTGATATCGTTGCGCATTAGCAACCATATGGAACTTTGGAGTTGCCATAGTGATAACAGAATTAAAAGTTTCACAACCTTTTGCGATTAAACGACGCCTTTTAAAATATCTTATTGGCTTTGAATTAACCTTAATTGTTCTACTAACCGGATTAGCTATTCAGGTTAGGCAGATTGGTGAGCAGATATCTCCAATAGTTGATCTGCGGGTTTTTATACTTATTTTGGCATTTCCAATAATGTGGCTGTGCTGCCTTTCTCTCTTTGGTGCCTGGGATCTAAGTATTTTAGATAACCACATTGATGGCTATCGAAGGCTTTTGAAGGCAAGCTGGATAACCTTTCTGACATTTTCATCAACTAGTTACATCTTTAAGATCCAGATCTCACGGTTCGTGATCTTGTTTAGCTTGATTGGCGGAACAATCCTGCACCTAATCCTGCGCTGGGTATTTCTAAGAGTTGCCGACAAGCGGGTGAATAATAAAAACAATCAAGATACCTGGTTAATTATCTCTCCTAATGGGCAGGTTAATACCTCGGCCGCAGAGTTGGCAGATCGGTATGAGGTGAAGATTAAATACTTTGAATCTTTTGATAATCAAAAAGAGTTTAAATCTTGGCTAGCTGATCTAAACGGGCTATTAAGTAGTAACTCATTTAGCTCTTTGGTCCTAACCTCACTAGATGGGCTAACAAATAGCCAAATTAATGAGTTAATGTGGGGAGCGCAGCAATTAAATATATCGTTTGTAATACATGATGAATTAGGGTTTGTAACCTCTCAAAATCAATTCAAGCGTATCGATGATTATAGCTGGCTAAGAATTCTAACTCCACGAATTAATGACTCTCAGCGGGTAGTCAAAAGGATTTTTGATTTGGTGCTAGTAATTCCATCGCTAATTCTGTTTTCCCCTCTTTTTATCGCAATCGCAATCGCCATAATTCTTAACTCCCGAGGAGGCGTGATCTACTCCCAACAGCGAATTGGTCAAGATGGAAAGCTGTTTATTTTTCCAAAGTTTCGCACGATGAAACCTGGCTCTGATGCAATGCGACTTGAGGTGCTTGGACGTCCTGATGAGAATATGGCAGAGCGTTATAAGAATGATCCAAGAATTACTAAAGTTGGTAGGCTCCTTCGAAGATTTTCCTTAGATGAGTTGCCCCAACTCTGGTGCGTTCTGATCGGAACAATGTCACTTGTTGGACCAAGACCAATACTGCCGCAGGAAGAAGAGCAACTTGGAGATATTCACCTCCGGCGCCACATAGCCAAACCTGGGCTAACTGGTATCTGGCAAGTCTCTGGTCGGAAGGACACAACCTGGGGAGAGAGAATGGCTTTTGATATCAAGTACGTTCAAGAATGGTCAATTGCTCTTGATGCGATTTTAATTGCAAGAACATTTAAGGTCATTTTTCAGGGCAATGGAGCTTACTAGAAATCATGATTAGCAAAATCGATTCTGAACATTCTCTCGGGTTATATGAAAATCCATTGATTGAGAATGTAGTCGTGGTTTGCAGATTCAATCAAGCGAGATCTGTAATCGCGGAAGCTTTCATTAGAGAATTTTTTCCAAAAATTCGTGTGAGTTCTGCAGGCATTCAAGCGAAGAGTGGTCAGGGAATCCCAAAATCAGTAGTTGATTACGCAAATTCGATAGGAGTGAAAATAGGCACTAAAATGAGTAGAAATATGCCCGATTCCTCTTTAGAGCTTCAGAGTTCTGATCTGGTTTTAGTCGCAGAGGAGAAATTTGCTTCAGCAGTTATTCCACTGGTGCGGCAATCATGTAGAATCTTATCTTTGCAAGATTCACGTTTGCCATCGTGGATAATCCCGAGCGACCCTATAAAGAATAAATCTACTTCGCCAGACTTGGATTTAGAGTTAGCTAAAACAGTCGCCGCTACATCACTAATCCTGAACGATTTATTACGCAGAACAGAATTAAACATTTTACTCGTGGTTCCATCTTCAGAAAATTCTGTTGAAAAAGCTTACAATCATTTTTTAGACAAAATAGAAGAGTATAATTGCATTGGATTAGACCTTGGATTCAGAAACTCAAGATCAACTCGTAGTCTAAAGTACAATTACATTAAGCTCGACTATAAACAAGAGGTTCTTGAAACTAGATTGATCACCAAAAATACGATAATCAAAATGACACCTGAGCCAATTTCTTCAGATCGTTATTTTCTATCGAATTTATGGAGGAATGTTCTTTCTAATTTTGGCAGCTTGCCATTAGTAATGATCACGGAACCTATCCCCACATCGAGTGATTCGGCGTTGGATCTATTTCATTGCCTATCACCACTGTCTCTTGATGACATAAGAAGTTGGGACGTCATATGATATTAAAGTTTGTATATAGGTTGATTAGGCGATATTTTATAACGTTTAGCTTGACCATAACTTTCTGCCTTGGGCTTGCTCAGTACTTGAATCAAACGACCATTCCACAATATGAATCTTCGGTGCAGCTTTTCGTGTCAACGCCAACTCCCGTGGTTGACATTTTATCTCTAGCTTCGGGGTCTAATTTTGGTGCGCAAAGAGTCAAATCTTACGCTCAAATTATAGCGGGTCCCTCAACACTTGATCCCGTTATTGAAAAATTGGGATTGAGTTCGAATTGGAGAGAGTTATCTCAAAGTATTTCGACCAATGCGCCACTGGACACGGTACTTCTAAATGTAACAGTTAGAAATCCTGATCCAATTATAGCCAGCGCAATCGCGAATGAAATCGCAATACAATTTCAAGAAACAGTACAGAAAGTAGAATCTGCTAACATTTCTTTGTCTGTTCCACTCAAAGTTTCAGTAGTTAAGAATGCTGAACCTAATTTTTCAGCAGTCTCACCGACGAAAGGGTTAAACTTACTTATTGCGATTGTACTAGGGCTAATGATTGGGTTCGCGTATATCGGAATAATGTTCATTTTCGATCAACGGGTTAAAAACGAAACGCATCTATTTGGTTATCAATTACTTGGCGTAATTAAGTTTGACAAAAAGGTTCGAGAAATACCGCTTATTACTGCAATAGAAAAAAATAGCCTTCGAAGTGAAGTATTTCGTAAAATGAGGTCCACAATCCAGTTCAGCATGCTTTCGCCCAAGTCGGGAGGGAAAGTTATTTTAATCGGATCGGCGGTACCGTCCGAAGGTAAATCCGTCACAGCAGCTTCGCTTGCGGTTGCGTATGCTTCTACTGGGATGCGAACACTGTTAGTTGACTGCGACCTTCGCAAACCGAGCCAAAATAAATTATTTGAGCAATCAGGATTTTCGAATCTAAGGGAGCCATTAAAATATGGGCTTAACGCGCTCATAAGAAATAATGCAAAGCCCATTTACCAAACGTTTGAGAAAATTCCGAATTTAAGTACTCTATTTGCAGAAGAAGGCACTTTCGACCCAGGAAAAAGTTTTGGCAATAAGCGCTTCGCAATGTTGGTTAAAAACTTTAAGTCAAACTTTGATATAATATTACTTGATACGCCACCAATCCTTTTGGTTGGAGATGCAATAGATCTCGCAGACTATTCAGATATAAATATAATGGTGGTAAAAGCTGGCTCAACGAGAGTCGCACAGTTATCGAGATGTCTTGAGGTATTTGAAAAGATAAACAAAAAAGCAGATGGAATTATCATGAATATGACTCCATCTGGCAGAACTGCGGAAGATTACGGTTATGGATACGGATATTCTTACAAATCAATTACCAGTTTGGAAAAAGGAGCTTCGGGTTACAGTGGCTATTACGCCAGTTATAAGCAATATGAAAATCTATATTTGGAATACACTAAGCCGAACAAGGAGATGCAATCCCATAAACGCCCGTGGCCACTACAGAGTAAGCGATATGTAAAAGCGCGATTAACTGAGTATGTTGAAAGAGTTGGTTTGTGGTTGAAAAAGAAGCACATTAGGTTAAGAGTTAATTTTAATTCGAAAACCACGAATCCAGAGTTTGAACGTTTCGATGTTGAACAAATGATTAAAGAAATTGAGGACAATATCAAACAAAAGAATGTAACCAAACGGAGGCGTTAGGAGCGACTTGTATTTTAACTATTATGCACTTGAGATTGCTCTCTTTCTCGAGCTAGATAAATCATATTTGGAATAAGGACAATTAATTGAGTGAGCAAACTGTTTTGTGCCCAAGCAGCGGATTCCATTGTGTTGACAGTCAAAATCCAAATCATAAATGAAACTGCCAAGGGGTAAAATTTACTGGTTTCGAGTGCGCTTCTGAAAAGATTTACAATTAGGAAAACATAGAGGAAAAGTCCGACCAATCCCAGAGATAGTGTCAATTCTATATAGCCATTATGTGAATTGAAGGCTCGGAATCCGACTAAACTTCTTGCTACGTTCGCTTCCCCAAGCGTAGACCAGAAGGAATTGAAGCCATAGCCAATAAAAAGTTTAATTCCATCTAAAGATTCAATGGAGACTTTCCAAATGCTTGTGCGACCCGAGAATGTCGTGTTCTTACCTAATGCGGAAATCAATAATACTCCTGGATTTATTCTTTTTGCCGTTAAGTATAAGTAAACCAAAAAAAGAAACAGGATTATTGTTGTGATAAACAAGCCAAGTATTTGTTTTCCGGTTTTTCCTCCTCGAGTGAAGATATAGGCAATTACGCATATCGTGCTTGCTAAAAAAGCCGATACCTGCGCGGTTGCGCTTTGACTTAGAATTAGAACTTCAACGAATAATGCAAGGGCAAATACTAATTTCACATTGAAATCTGAGGCAATTTTATAAATAGTTATCAGAGTGCCAAGACTCATTAATTGACCAAGCCCATTTTTATGACTAAAAATACCTTCCATTCCATCGCCATAACCGTCTATGCCACCAGTTTGACTCATGAGCAAAAGGGAAAAAATTGCAGACAAGATGCAGGCATAATAGAGTAAGTCGATTATCTGCATTGCGTTTCGATGTATAAGCGCAGTTCCGTAGCCCATTAATAGCGTCCCAACTAAGCCGAGCGCATTTCTTAAGCTTGTTAGAGGACTTGCTGACCACAGGCAAGAAGATAATGTCCAACAAACCAGAAGTAAAATTGGGAAAAATATGTGCGCCGGGAAAAGAGTGAGATCCCTTTTTAAATTATGATGCAAAGATAGATAGATGAATACTCCATAAAGTGCAATCCAAAATAATTGATACCTAATTGAACCTGTCCCATCAGAATTAGCCTGCAAAATTTGGCCCAATTGAGGTGAGAATCCACCTCCCAGAACTATGAATCCAAAACACGTCGCGAAATCAACTGCCCTATCTTTTATGGCCTTGTTTGTAGTCATTTTACGACGTTAAGCCCTTCGACCGGCTTCGACTAATCAAGCCATATCTAAAACCACGCATCTCCCCCTGCAAGATCGAGAGCGCTTTCAGATATTTAACTAGAAAAAGCCCGCTTGATTCAGTTCTATGTTTCAACATTATCTGGAAGGGATAAACCGCCAATTGTAAACCATGATAAGCCAGTTGAATAATTTGGCTTAGATATAAACCATGGTGGAGTCGAACAATAACAGAACCCTGTGCCCTTATCTTTTCTCTATGCAAGTAATCCATAACCGACATAGAAGTCTTATATTCTTGAGCATTTACGTTTTTGCATGACTTTGTTTCTCCGCCTAGCTCTCTAATCTTTAATATTATGTCCAAATCCTCACCACCAAAAATGTCGTAAATAGGATTGAAATTCAAACGGTGCAACAAAAAATATTTAATATTAATTATGAATATTCCTGCTCCAAACTCCTGCGATTTCTTTGAGTTACGTCCCCCTTCTTGGTAGATTTCGAAATTGTTTAAATAAACATCTGAGTAAACCTGCCTGACATTTCCACCCAGCAACGCTAATTCTGAGGACTCTTCAAGTTGCTTGATAACTTCTGAGAGAAAATTCTTATCAAGCGTTAAATCATCATCAATCATAACCAGCCAGTCAACATCTTGCGATTCACGAAGTAAACAATTTCTCACACTTGAGAAACCTATTCTAGGCTCAATCACCGACCGAATACTTAACGCCGTATTGAATTCAGGGCTCACATTCGTGCTTTTGTCAACAATATTCTGCACAATCAAAATGTCAAGAGAAAAAAACTTAGGTCTTCCAGTTAGAGATTTGAGCTGATGGTCTAGCTCTTTCAAAAGCGGTACCAAATTTGATTCACACCGAATCGTCGGTATACCAATTCGCATCCGCACCACAAAATTATAGCCCTATTTTTCATATCTTACTATTGTGAATGTATAATGTTGGAATGCTGATAACTACCAATATAAGTTTGTTAAAACGAATATTTGGTCATATGACTTTAGTCCAAAAGCGACAAATTCTTAGGTTATCGTCCTTGAATATATTCCTTAGTCTTTTTGACTTAGCTGGCGTGATAGTTCTTGGTGTTGTTATATCTAGCCTCTCCGAAAACGGGTCTATGGCGCTTAGTAATGTGCCTTTAACCAAGTACATTGAAAATCTAACTTTTTTTTCAAAGATGAACGCAGGAGAAGTGACATTTGCATGGTCAATTATTTGTCTTTTTTTGTTCGCAATCCGCGGCACCCTTTCACCAATTGTCCTCAGGGGTATTTTTCGCCGCTTTGGTGAGTATTCATCAGATCATTCGAAACTGATTTTGGATAAAATTCTTGAAAGCAACATAAATTTCACAAAATCGAGAAATAGTCAACAGATTATTATCGCAACAGGGGAAGGTTCTACGGCGGCGTTTAATGCGATTCCGAGCCAAGTTGTAATAATTATCTCAGAGATTTTTCTTGTATTCATCTTTTGCATAACATTGTTAATAGTAAATCCACTTTTCACCTTATTAATATTTACTTATTTTTGTTGCGTGGTTTTTTTGCTTCAAAAAAAACTAGGTCAAAACCAAAATAAGCTTTCCAAAGTTAGAAATGATTCCGTTATTCAGAGTGGTATACAGGTAAAGGATAGTCTTTTTGCGTTTCGTGAAATACGAATGAGTAATTCAAAACTATTTTTCGTAGACAAGTATTATACAAGTCGTTCTAGAGAGAATTTATGCGTATCAGAGCTGCAATACTTAAATCTACTTCCAAAGTTTTACATGGAACTTTCATTGGTATTTGGTATGTTTATTAGTATTGGCTTTTTGTTACTTAATGGTTTTAGTGATTCTATGATAACAACATTTGGAATTTTTGTTGGTGCTTCGATGAGACTCCTCCCTACGTTTATCAGATTGCAGGGTGCTACTTCGGGAATTAAATCCTGTTCTGGTCAAGCCATAGTGTGTCTAGATTTAATTGAAGAATTAGAACGGGCAATTTCGGAAAAACAGACGATTATTGAAATTGAAAATGACGTCCAATCTGCCAATAAAGCAATTATTGTAAATAATCTAACCCTAAGTTATGTTGAAAGAGATAAGCCAGTTCTTTCAAACCTCACATTCGAGATCGACCCCTTTACTACTTTTGGAGTGGTGGGTCCATCAGGAGCAGGGAAATCAAGCCTCATGGATGTGATAGTTGGGGCTCAAGAGTCATTCTCGGGGAATGTAACCATTGAAGGACTATCACCACGTGGTTATATTAAAAGGAATCCTGGTGCGATGAGCCTTGTTCCTCAGGACGTTCCAATTGTTAATGGAACAATTCTTGAAAATATAGTTTTTGGGCGAAAATCAAACGCGGCAGAAATTGAACATATTAAAGACATATTAATTCGAGCACAGTTACTGGAGTTTGTTGAAAACTTACCGAATGGCCTTGACACTTTGGTAGGTGAGAATGGTAGCAATTTAAGTGGTGGGCAGCGACAACGCTTAGGCGTCGCACGAGCACTATTTTCACAACCGAGGTACCTTTTTCTAGATGAGGCGACGAGTTCACTTGACGCAAACACAGAAGATTTACTAGCAAAATCGTTAAGACAGCTACATGGCGAGATGACAATAATTATCATAGCCCACCGGTTAGCAACGATAAGAGAATGTGATTCAATTATATATATTGAGAATGGCGAACTAGTTTGCAAAGGAGATTTTGATTTTGTCAGATCTAATGTACCCAACTTTGACCATCAAGCTGATCTACTAGGATTGTAAATTAAAATGCTCAGGAAGTCTTCCAAAGTATATGAGATCAGAAAAAATATCCGCTTTAAATTGGGCGTTCAACCAATGCGAGTAAGATTCCGTGGATTCGAAATTTATTGGAAAGCCACGAATCGTAGTAGGATTCACTAATTCAGGAAATTGCGATTTCGTCTTATTGTTGATGATTGAAATTTCGGTTTCGTTGTCGTCCCAGATCCCATAAGTGCCATTTTTGAACGATAATGACTGTATTGGCCAAATGTAGCGAGCTTCTCCAAGAAAAATCGCAAGCATAGAAAAACTAGATATTGAAGGCAAAATTATATCTGAACTAGCCAATTCCGAAAGTGTCGTATTTATATCTTGCTCTGCGACACTTGATTCTAGCCTCAAATCATTACAGTGTAATTTCAGATCCCTAATTGCGGCATGGCTCTCTTTTAAATTGCTATAAATTCTGACATTAATTGGGGTCTTAGATTCAATCTGTGAAAGTCTTAACACTTTTTTATAAAACCAAATCGGTAATCCTGTATTCCATACCCCAGGTCTAGGAATTTCATCCTGCACTTTGAATGCGTTTTGGTTCCGAAGCAATAAAGAACGTGGTGTATGTCTGTCTGGACCACGAAAATGCAAACCTAGATTAATCTTGTCTCCTTTCCTTGGTTTAGAAATTTTCAAAAAGTTTTGAAGCATTGGACGAGCCGCTTTTATTCCCAAATATTTCCCGATCATTCCAGAAGCATGAATTATTCCTACTGTCGGTGTGCCCAGGGTAGCCAAGGCATCTAGAATTAACTTTGAATAATCAAAACCATTAATTTCATTTCCAAACTTACTAAAGACATCATTTCCCAGAATTAAGTAATCTTTTTTTGGTGTCATGTAAGAAAGTGAGAGATTAAAAGAATCTGGTTGAAATCCATGATTCGCATATTTCTTTACAAAGTTAGGGTAATCATGTCGAGAAGAAGAGTAGTTGGGTAATAGTATCTCTCCTGGGATAATGGAGTCGCCAATTAAGCATTTAGCAATGACAAAAACTTCATTCCCGAATCCAGCAGGCCTTTTGTTTGAAGATAATCCGATGTGAATCAATGTTGCCCCCGTAGAATTCGTGTCAGAGATAGATGTAGAATACAATTAAAGCATGTATCTGAATGACATATGTGTTCAAATCATTGGCTTAGATAGAAACTACAGAGGAAGTGCCCTCGAATCAGTACTTAATGACATGGGAGTGAATTTCACGAGAGTCATTGGCGTGGATGGGTGCGCATCCGAATCGAATCTCGATGCTTACCAAGAAAAGAAAGCAAAATTCTTTATGCATAGAGGTCTAACTAATGGTGAAATTGGATGCTCTCTGTCGCATATTAATGCTTTAAAGTTTTTCCTATCCAGTGGAAGGCATTATTCACTTATTTTTGAGGACGATGCAAGGATTAATAGAATTGATTTAGAAAAATTTTTAATTTCAAGTTTTAGATGTGCCATCCAATCTAAGCCGGGGGCAATTCAGATTTATATTCCAAGGTATGATGATTTTTTTAATTATAGAAACTTAAAAGCTCGGATAAGTGATGCTGAGTTGATCAAAACTAGATTCGCGCCGAGAACAGCCACAGCATATATAATTAATAAATCATTTGCTGAATTGGCTTTACGAGACGCATTAGAAGTTTATTCTGTTGCGGATTGGCCGATTTGGAGTTTGAATGGCGAATGGTATTCATCGAGGTACGACCCTGTTTACTTGGATCAGGAGGCTGAGAACAGCTCCTTATCAGTGGAAAGGGATAAATCGAAGTTACAACAGTTGAAGATTTTGAGAATACTATTGTCATTTTTTGGACTACGGGCGCTATATGGATCGATTACCTACCGTTTCAATCCTTTGAAATTGTATGAGTATGAGGTAATTCGTCCAATCTATTTGCTAATCATAAAATTCAGAGTAAAACTATCCCTAAAATAAACCCATTATTTTACTATGCCAAGTTTCAAAAGAAAAAATATCGGAATAAAGTTCCCTCGCGTTTTCAGCGTAATCGACACCAGGTGGAGGGTTTATGATGTCGCTTATCGCTAAAAACAAAGATTCTTTATTCTTAAAGTCATAAATAGTGCCAGCTTTCTGCTGCAAGATTTGATCACTTAGTGACAGTGAATTTGGGGCAATTACTGGCAAACCGGCAGCCAGAGATTCGAGCACAGTCATCGGGCCGAACTCTGGCCAGATGCTTGAGTTAACCAACCCCGAGTAACCGGTCAATTTACCAAGTAATTCCTTATTTGACTTGTAGCCTAAGAAATTTATATTAGATTTATCTTCAAATTTGTGTAAAAGTTCTTTTTCTTCAGGGCCAGAACCAATTATGTCAATCACGAATTCATCCGGCCATATTTCCAATAATTGCCTCAGGCCTTTTTCGGGAGAGATGCGTCCATTCCAAACAAACTTAACTTGATCCATAGGTGCGTGTTGTACGACTTCAGTGCTAATCGAAGGGTTCAATACAAAATTTGAAATTGATATAACGTTTAATTTGCTTTCTATCGAACTAATTGTTCGTGCGGCGTACTCTGAGACAGCAACAATCTTGGCGCCGTGATCTTGCTGGCGCAGTAAATCAACGGCGCGAAGTTGCGATAAAGATTGGATGAAACTCTTTGCTCTATTTCCATTTGAGCACTTATAATATGTTCCCCAGAATGGATTTGAAAGGCATTTAGAACAGGGGCTTAGTTTTCTAAGCATAAAACCATTGGAACACCACGGCCTAAAATTGTGAACAAAAAAAATTTTCTTGCACTTTAACTTGGTGAGCCATCTAGTCGACAAGTTGGGAAAAAGGTTATGAACAAGTATGATGTCAGGATCATAGAGCCTCATATCGCGCGAAAAATTTGATCCAAAACCCGTTATTACGCGAAACCCACACTTTAAGGAGTAGAACCACTTCATTTCTTCGAATTCAGTGTACTTAGCAAACAATTTTACTTCGTATCCCTTACCCTGCAGCATGAGAAATTGATTATCAACTACCAAATTCTCGCCGCTCGCTTGACCACTCTTGTAGTAGCTGTGAACAATGGCGACCTTCATAAACATAGTATATGTAGCTATGGGTAAACGCAGGGACTATTTGATATGGTTGATATCATATTGGTATGAGGAAGGTTTTAATAATTCAGCCTTGGATACCGCAATATCGAGTAGATTTTTTTAGACAGCTTCGGCAAATTTGTGAACAAAATGCGATAATTCTAGATGTTATCGCACCTTTGCCACCTCTAGATTTTCAATCTAGAGGAGACTACATTATTGATCCTTCGATTTACACAACAATAAAAGCTAAGAGAGTAAATGTATTTGGGAGGAATATAACGTTCTATAGAATTCCTATCGAGTATAAATTTAGAAACTATGACGCAGTGATTATGGAACAATCACTTCATGCGCTTCAGCTCCTTTATTTTGTCCTGAATCCAGCAGCCCGAAAGAAGCTAATCCTTTGGGGACATGGTAAAACGGTCACGAAAAAGAAATCTCTAATTGAACATTATATTTTGCGAAAGATAACATTTATGTCTGCACATTTTTTGTCTTATACACAAGAGGGTAGAGATTATTTTATAAAATTTGGAATGAATTCAGAAAAAATCACAATATTAAAAAATTCGAATTTCTCTGAAGTAAGAATTAATGAAATCAAAAAGCTAGAAAATTTTGGTGTTTTAAAAAATATCTCCAATAACCTCCCAAATTGCATTTTTGTAGGAGCGTTGGATCCATCAAAAAGACTTGATTTTTTGGCAGATTGCCTACCGCACATAGCTGCTCAAATTCCTCAATTCAATCTTAAGATTTATGGTGATGGCCCACTTAGACGTGATGTAGAGGTATTGTGTAAAAAATATGATTATGTAACGTATGGAGGAATAGCCACAGCACAAATAATCAACAAGTTGGGCCAAGATTTTAGGCTATTTCTAAATCCCGGTAGGGTCGGTCTACTTGCAGTAGATTCGATAATTTTGGGAATCCCAATAGTAACTACACGTTTCGATTACCATGCCCCTGAACTGGAGTATGTTGTTTCGAATGATGTTGTAAGGGTAACGGAAAACTCAGTGGAAGCATATGTGGATGGAGTAGTTAGCCTTTTGAAAGATCCAACTATATTAGTATCGATGAGGAGCAAAAGTTCAAGCGTAAGAGATTTCTACACAATTGAAAATATGACTTTAAACTTCTTCAATGGTTTAGAAAAAGTTCTTAACGACGGAGAATCGCATGCTTAATTTGCGCACTCGGTTTGGACCTCTGGAAATTCGCGATTTTGATCGTGCAACATTGCAATCTCATTTATCGGCTAGCTCGAACAGTGAATCAAAAAGCTATCATTTTGTAAATGCATTCAGTTTAGTCATGGCTGATTCGGATGAAAGTATTTATCAGACGTTTAATTCTGGTGTTTGCTATTGTGATAGTAGAATTCTGGAGTTGTATTCGAAGGTTGTTAAGAGTCGCGTTCATCAGATCAGAGGAGCGGACTTTCTTCGGTCAGTTCTCCTAAGCCAAGATAATGCACTTCAAATGTTTATAGGAGGAAATGTAGGTTCAGATTCAAGTCTGCATAAGAAGATTGAAGAATCATTGAAAGTAATTATCAATTACGCAGCGCTTGAGCCATCCCATACTGATGATTCTGATCAGCTTATTGAAGAGATATTACCTGCAATCATGAGAAATGAACCAACGAGGGTTTGGATTGCTTTAGGGACTCCAAAGCAGGATATTGTAGCAATTAAACTACAAAGACTTTTTAGAGCACAATATTACTGTATTGGGGCCGCTATGAATTTTTTAAGTGGAACGGTGAGAGAGTGCCCAAAGTTTATATCAAGCATCGGATTTGAATGGCTATTTAGATTTGTGCAGGAACCAAAAAGGTTATGGTCGAGGTATACATCTGGGAACTTTAAATTTATAGAATTGTTAGCACGAGATCTATTGAAAAGAGCGCGATGATTCACAGATTTGTCGCTTTTTGATGACGAGCAAATCAACAATATTTTCTATTTCTTATAACCAATTATTTTTGCTAGATGGAATTTGTGTCGTTGCAGCCTTCTTCGTTTGTGGTTATCATTTTTATGGAAATTCCAATGATTTATTCAATTACGGATTTCTAGGAGTCGACCTTTTTTGTAATCAGCAGATTTGTTTTATTCCATCAACTTGAAAGTGTGGCTAACTTTGGACTCATTAATTTTGTCGAAAAGAGCCTTGGCTTGGATTGTTTCGCCCTCTCTGGAACCAAAAAATTTGGGGATATCTGGGTAATTGTTTGAATTATGGATTTACGAAGTAGAGTGGTGTAGATTCGATACAATTCCGAGTATCTTCGTTCGTGTGTAGGAGTGCAGAACTTTCATTTTGTGCGATTTGAGGTGGAAAATGTGTGGGATTTACGGTGGAGCCGTGAATGGTGCAAGCAGAAGTGCTGATTATGACTGCTTTGTTAAACTTGGGGCTGAACTAGAACACCGTGGGCCTGATGAATCCAGCGAATACCTGAAGGATTCCATCCTTATTGGCTTTCACAGATTGAGTATCGTGGACCAGGCTAACGGCCATCAACCTTACTCTAGCGATGATGGAAGTGTGATACTTGTAGGAAATGGAGAGGTTTACAATTATAAAGAAATTAAAAGCCAGCTAACAAATATCGGATATTTTTTTAAAACAGAATCTGATATTGAGTGCTTATTGTATTTGTATCTTGAATATGGAGCAGCGTTCGTAAACAAACTAAGAGGAATGTTCGCATTTGCAATCTATGACAGCCGTTCTGGTGAAATGATTCTAGGTAGAGATAGACTGGGCGAGAAGCCTCTTTATTACGCAGAGACGGAAAACGGTGTTTGGTTCTCGAGCGAATCCACGGCATTAATTAAATCAGGTATAAAAGACTTTACTATTTCTGGTGAGGGTTTAATCTCATATTTAAAGTATGGTTTTGTCAACTCGAATAATTCGCTCGTGAATGGAATTAGCCAAGTAGAACCAGGTTCCTTGGTAATAGTAAACATCAGAAATTTTAAAATTTCCAAGGAAGTGTATTGGTCGTTGAAAAATTTCAGAGATTCAAAGGTATTAAACGGTAAGCAACTATTTTTGGAAGAGATGCACCAAATAGAGAAAGATATTTTTCAGGGAGAAGCAGCAGTAGGGCTCGCATTGTCTGGAGGTATTGATAGCAGTTTCCTTGCGCTAATTGCAAAAAAACAATCAAAGAAAATAAACACAATTACGATTGGATATAACTCAAAAAATGCAATTGATGAATCTGAAAGTGCCAGAAGGTTTAGCTCTGAGATTGGATATCCTTGCACGGTTAGGAATATCTCACCAACAGAAGTTGGTAGTAGATTTGGAGAGATGGTTTATGCATTGGACGAACCAATTGCTGATCCGAGCTCATTTAGCTACTTCATCCTGGGTGAGGAAGCAAAAAAATTGGGCTTGAAAGTCTTGCTGACTGGTCATGGTCCAGATGAATTATTTTGGGGGTATAACTGGGTTGGCGACTTATACCGATCGGTAAGTCTTCGGCAGAAAATGTTTCGGGGCGAGGCGCGTTTTAGAGATTATTTGACCCTCCCTAAGTTTAAAGGTAATTCAGTTGGAAATTTTATTGATGAGTCAAAAACTTTTTTTGGAACGCTTGATGGTGTTTTGGACTACTTCGAAGACTTAAAAGATGCATTCAACCGCAATTACTCAGTTCGCATGTATTCGCGAAAGCCGAGATTCAGGGATAGAATTCGAATCATTAAGAAACTTGGTCTCATTTCAACGAAGAAATCAGATGAAATGGAGTCCATAACCTTAGAAGAGGTAGATTACAGCCAATTGATTGTCAGGGAGATTTTGATTAAATCTTACTTACAGATTAACGGATTAGCGCAAATCGACAGATTGTTCATGGCGAATTCTGTCGAAGGGAGGAGTCTTCTCGTTGATTATAAACTTGTAGAAATTGCTCTATCAGATTTTGGGAATAGGCCAAGTGCAGTTTTCTCTGGCAAATCTAGTTTTTTGAAATACGTTTCGGAAAATGTTCCAGATGAAATAATCTCGAGAAAAAAGCAGGGTTTTACACCACCCGTACGAGAATGGTACTTGAATATTTTCAAAGGAAATAAGCAAATCTTTTGCAATTCCAAGTTAGTAGAGGATGGTGTTTTATCAGAAGCTTGTGCGCGTATTTTACAGAAGCCCCTGACTTTTTCGCGTAGGCCACGTCTATTGTGGCTAGAGTTAGCAACTTTAGAAATTTGGTATAGAAAAGCTTTCTACGACTTTCATCCTTAATTGGAAATAGTAAAAATTAAAGCGTGATATTGATCAAGCGGTCAAGTATTTGACAACTCCTTGACTGGTGGCATCTAGTACTCATCTCATGGAAAAGACTTTTTTACTTGAAAATTATTAGGGAGAACCAAATCTTTTCCAACTACACCGATTAATGATGGTAAATCAGTAAATTTTTTTTATTTCTCCATCACTTCTGGTTGATTCTAGCCATCAAAAACTATGGAAAACTTTGAGACTTTAAAGGCAGAAATTGTTTAATATCTTGACCAACAGCATATTCACTTTGCTATCCGAGGGGGAGTACACTACTGAAATGAAATTCTTGTATACCTTGAAAGCCAAAATTCCGTTACGTCTGAAAATTCGGCTTAAAGATTCGAAAGTAAATTACTTTCGATTATGGCTAACTGAGTTACATATGATTGTTCGGCCCCCAAGGTATTTTGGCCAAACTGCAGAAGACGTGATATTGAGGATTTATCTTCCAGAAAGTAAAGGCTCTTATATTGACATTGGTGCAGGTCGTCCTATAACTTATTCAAATACTTTCGCATTTTATCGAAGGGGTTGGAAGGGCGTTTGTGTAGATCCTATTTCAACAAACACAAAGTTGCTAAAATCCTTTAGACGCAATGATCAGGTGCTGAATATACTCATTGGAGAAAAAGAAGAAGATATCGATTTTTGGGAATTTGATCCGTATCATTATTCAACAGCAGAGGAAGCTGTAGCGTTAAAGGTGCAGGATGTTTTGGGACTTAGATTGCACAATTTTTCTAAGAAGGCGGTGAGACCTCTTTCGAGTATTGCGCCAAAATGTTCTGGATTTGATGCTTCCCTGCTATCAATTGATGTAGAGGGATTTGACTTAGTGGTGCTCAAATCAAACGACTGGCAGATATATCATCCTCGCGTCATTTGTGTTGAGGAATGGGAAAAGACTATGGATGAGAATTTCAACTCAGAGATCGCAGGTTTCCTTGCAAACCATGGTTATAAACGGATGGCATGGACTGGCCTTAGTAGCATATTTGTTGATAAGAGTTACTTGGCATCATTGAATAAAACGTAATAGTCATGAATGCGTTAAATCGTTGCTGCACATAAATATAATCTATGTCTAGTTAACGCGGAAATCTACGGTCAAAAACCAATCCCACAGCGCAAGATGAATGGATATATTCAAAACGACATCTAATTGTCATCAAGGCCTCACTGTAAAGTCTGGAATTAGAAGTTGAATGACAACCCCTTGGCGCTGTAATTTCTTATCCATTTTGATGGATACACCAACGTATTTCGTCGGACACTCGCCAATTACATCAATTGTGGGTTGTGAGGGACCGTTATATTTTTAATCTCTCGCACTTGGGCCAGATGTCATATTCAGAATATAATTTGAAGATAAATGTGTCATAGTGCCTTATGAGGATTTTCGTGCGGCTTTTTCTTGCAAAGCGCAATATGTCATATTTTTCACTTTTATTGTTTATTTTCAGTAGCCCGTTTAGGAAACTTGGACGTGAGTTCGATAAAAGGACAATATCGAGGGTAGATACTTTGCAAGATCGCTTTACTCTAATTTATAGGCGCAATGCTTGGGGTTCAAATGAAAGTGTCAGCGGTAGCGGTTCAACTTTTGCAATGACAGAGTCCATTAGATCCATGCTGCCAATAATCTTTGAAAAATTCAAAATAAAGTCAATACTTGATGTTCCATGTGGGGATTTTAATTGGATGAAATTAGTGGATTTGAATGGCATTTCATATATAGGCGGAGATATCGTAGAACCCTTAGTAACTGATTTGAATAGAAACTTCTCTTCTAAATTTATTTCCTTCATGCAATTGGATATTACAATTGACTCATTCCCAAAAAGTGATTTAGTTTTGAATAGGGATTGTCTATTTCATCTTTCATATCGTGATATTCAATTGACACTGAGTAATTTTCTAAAGTCAGGAAGTAAGTATTTTCTTTCTACATCCTATGAAAATGGGGGCAAATTCATAAATATGGATATCCGAAGTGGTGATTTTCGCCTAATAAATTTATTCGAAAGTCCATTCTGCTTCCCAACAAATTTTTATTTTCGAATTCCTGAACAAGGCGAAGGGAGCCTGCCACCTAGGGAGATTTACTTATGGGACCGCGATCAAGTAACTATTGCGAATAAAAAACTTGAAAGTTTTTTGCTTGGACTTTGATAAGTAAAGATAAAACCATTTCTTGGAAACATATCTCAATTGAAAAATGCTAATTGTGGGTTGTGAGGGACTCGAACCCCCGACCCGGTGATTAAGAGTCACCTGCTCTACCAACTGAGCTAACAACCCGGCGCTTTATTACTGGCTGACCCTATCAGCCAGTGGTAATTACCTATAACCAG
>Ga0304730_1001211_pt1 | contig 20101 bp, 19 predicted proteins | sample M_130628_MF_Meta_FD_190474 | JGI IMG/M metagenome (GOLD analysis project Ga0304730, IMG submission 190474) | Freshwater microbial communities from Lake Montjoie, Canada to study carbon cycling - M_130628_MF_MetaG (v2) (version 2) | ecosystem: Environmental > Aquatic > Freshwater > Lake | place...
TAACTGCAACCTCAGTTGTTCCGCCACCAATATCAACCACCATATTGCCGGTTGGTTCATGAATTGGCAGATCAGCACCAATTGCTGCTGCCATTGGCTCTTCAATTATGTAAACCTTACGAGCACCCGCTGCATAGCCAGCATCCTTTACCGCACGTTGTTCTACGCCAGTAATTCCAGATGGAACGCAAACTACAATTCTTGGTTTTGCTAAGTAACGACGTTTATGAACTTTTTGAATAAAGTATTTAAGCATTCGCTCTGTGGTATCAAAATCTGCAATCACACCATCTTTAAGTGGACGAATTGCCACAATATTTCCTGGAGTTCTACCAATCATTCGCTTTGCTTCAAGACCTACTGCCAGGATGGCGCCAGTATCTTGGTTTACTGCCACAACAGATGGTTCATTAAGCACAATGCCGCGACCGCGCACATACACCAAAGTATTAGCTGTTCCTAGATCTACCGCCATATCGCGGCCAATCCAAGACATACGATTTGATCCTTTAGCCATCTGCGCTTCTCCTCTTGCCTCTACTTGGTTAAAACTTAATTACCGAAAAAAATCTTTATCTCACGCTCGGCAGACTCAACTGAATCTGAACCGTGCACAATATTTTGAACCACCTTAGTTCCCATATCTCTTGCTAAGTCTCCTCTTATCGTGCCAGCCTCTGCCACTGTTGGATCAGTTGCACCAGCCATTTTTCTAAACCCTTCAATCACTCTTTCACCTTGTGCAACCATTGCCACGATTGGCCCTGATGCCATGAACTCCATTAGTGGTTCGTAAAAAGGTTTACCTTCATGCTCGGCATAATGCTTTGCAAGAAGTGTTCGGTCCGCAGTTAACATTTTTAAATTAGTAACTTTGTAACCTTTACGTTCAATGCGAGCAATAACTTCACCAACTAAACCGCGTTTCACGCCGTCTGGTTTGACCAAAATTAATGTTTGCTCTGAACTCACTTTCTTATTCTACGCACCTTTGGCTTAAGTCAGAAAATTATGGCGATTTTGACCCATTCTTATCCCGCTGCGCGATGAGGGCCGCCTTTATCGCCTCACCTCGTCGCCCCAAAACAATTGCACTTATCCATAAAATCAAAAATACTCCGCCCATGTAATACATCTGTGGGACAACTAGGCCATACCCAATTAAGCAAAGTTGTAAAAAACTTCCCAGCAAATACCCACCTGCACGCTTAAGTAGCCCAGCAGTTAATAAAAATAAGAGTGCCAATACGCCACCTAGGATTAATTGATTAGTTGTAGCTGAATCTTTTGCAATTAATAGCGCAAAACCCATTAACAATGACTCCATTGTTAGTACTGCAGCTGCCATAACTCTCATTATTTAACTCCTTGCAATCTGTAAAGTATTGACCTGGCAGAGCCGGCGGTGAAAACTGAGCCAGTTATTAGCACTGAGGTGACCCCATCACTTACCTGATTTGAAAGTGTCGCCTTCTCTAGTGCATAAGTGATTGCCCCGTTTAAATCTGTAATGACCTCAATCTGCTCAGGCTTAAAGTAAGAAGCGGCAATCTTTGCCAGCTCATCAGCTGCCATTGCACGATTTGATCCATTTTGAGTAGCAATTAAGTAATCAACAGATGTTGATAATTCCTGCAATATTCCAGATACATCTTTATCTGCCAATACTGCAACAACTGCAATTACCATCTCAAAATCAAACTCACTGCTGATTGTTTTTGCGATTGCAGCCGCCCCATGTGGATTGTGGGCAGCATCAATAATTACAGTTGGATCTTTATAAACAATTTCACACCGGCCTGGTGATTTAACTTTACTGAAAGCATCCTTTACTAACTCTTCATCAATTTTTACACCTGCAAATGCTTCAACTGCAGCTAAAGCAACAGAAGCATTATTTGCTTGGTGATCGCCATAAAGAGGTAGGTAAATATCATCAACATCACCATAAATTCCCTGCAATGAAATCAACTGACCGCCAACTGCAAGTGATCTTTTTTTAACTGAGAACTCAACACCTTCTCTAAATGGAATTGCTGAAACCTTTGCCACCTTGGCCATCAAAACCTTTGCCACCTCACTATTTTGTGCTGCCAGTACTACATTTGATTCTGGTTTAAAAATTCCAGATTTTGTTTGCGCAATCTCAGTTAAAGTATTTCCTAAGTACTCCATATGATCAAAACCAATCGGCGTCATTACTGAAACTTGAGAAGAAACAACATTAGTTGCATCCCACTCACCACCGAGGCCAGCCTCTATTACTCCAACATCAACTGGGAACTCAGCAAATGCCACAAAAGCCATGGCGGTTAATGCTTCAAAGTAAGAGATTGGGTGTGGCTGGCGAGAGTCAATTAGATCAAAATAAAGCGCAACATCATCATATGTTGCAATCATTTGAGCAACCGAGATTGGTTCCCCCTTAATACTTATCCGTTCGGTAAAGCTTTCAAGATGAGGGGATGTATACCGGCCAACTCGATAACCAAGATTTGCTAACAATTGATCAATCATCCGCGAGGTTGTGGTCTTGCCATTTGTGCCGGCAATATGAATTGTTGGATAAGAAAGTTGTGGTGAGCCGAGTGCATCAACTAAAGCCAGGATTCGATCTAAGCTTGGTTCGATTTTATTCTCCGGCCAGCGCTTATTTAACGCCGCTTCAATTGCATCTAATTTTGCAAGATTATCTGCGCTACTCATTTACTTTGGTAGTTTTTCAAGCAAAGCGGTTAACCGCTCAATATCAGCTGTTGTTTGGGCAAGTCTGGCTTTAATCTCAACTACAACATCAGCAGGGGCTTTTGCCATAAAGCCAGTGTTATCTAATTTAACCTTGGCAGTATCGCGATCCTTTTGCGCAGCTTGCAGATCCTTTGTTAAGCGTATTCGCTCAGCTACTAAATCAATTGCGCCAGTTAAATCAAACTCAATCACAACTTTGCCCACCTGTGTTTTAGCGGTGAAGTTTGAATCAGCAAACTCACACTTAAGAATATGGCGAAGTGAGTTTTCATAATCTGCGAGGCCAATCTCCTTTAGGCCAGAAAACTTTGCACCAATTTTAGCGGTGGTTTTAATGCCTTGATCATTCCTAAATCTTCTAACCTCAGTAACAATCTCACGCATTTGATCTACCAATTTAACAGATTTTAAATCTTGGTTAGCAAAATCAGAATTTGGCCAATCAGAGATCATTAAGGATTCACCGCCAGTAAGTGAGCACCACAGCTCTTCAGTAATAAATGGCATCACCGGATGCATCAACCTAAGTAATTGATCTAACACCTCACCTAGTACTCGCTGGCTTTTTTCAGCATTAGCACCACCTGAAACAAATGTTGATTTAGAAAGCTCTAAATACCAATCACATAAATCATCCCAAGCAAAGTGATAAATTAATTCACAAGCTTTTGCAAACTCAAACTTTTCAAATAGATCATCAGCCTCAGATACAGTTTGATCTAATCTAGTTAATATCCAATTATCAATTGCATTTAACTCACCTCTTTTTGGTAGTGAGCCAGATGTAGTTGCCCCATTCATCATCGCAAATCTGGTGGCATTCCATAATTTAGTTGCAAAGTTTCTAGAGCCCGCTACCCAATCTTCAGCTAATGCTTGATCAGTGCCAGGATTTGCTCCCCTTGCTAATGTGAAGCGAAGTGCGTCAGAACCATACTTATCCATAAACTCAATTGGATCAATCGTATTTCCACGGCTCTTACTCATCTTTTTGCCAAATTGATCCCGAACTAAACCGTGCAGAACAATTACATCAAAGGGTTGTTTGCCATCCATTGCAAATAGTCCCATCATCATCATTCTGGCTACCCAGAAAAATAAGATGTCATAGCCAGTTACCAATACTGAGGTTGGATAAAACTTCTTTAAGTCATCCGTTTGTGCTGGCCAACCTAATGTTGAAAATGGCCAAAGGGCGGATGAGAACCAGGTGTCTAATACATCTGGATCTTGGGTGTAACCAGCAGGTGGTTTTTCATCAGGTCCGCAAACAACAACTTCATCATTTGGTCCATAAAAAACTGGAATTCGATGTCCCCACCAAAGTTGGCGAGAGATACACCAATCATGCATGTTATCTACCCATTCAAAATATCTTGGTGACATCTGACTTGGTTCAATCTTTACCCGGCCATCTCTAACTGCATCGGCAGCAGCTTTAGCAAGAGGTGCAACCTTTACAAACCATTGTTTAGAAAGACGTGGTTCAACTGTGGTGTCACATCTTTGGCAATGACCAACTGCGTGAACATAAGGCCGCTTTTCTGCCACAACTCTTCCTAATTTTCTAAGCTCATCAACAACTGCTTTACGCGCATCAAAGCGATCCATGCCATCAAACTTTGTGCCAGTACCAGCCATCACACCATGTTCATTCATAATAATTACTAGCTCAACTCCGTGGCGCATACCCATCTCAAAGTCATTTGGATCATGGGCTGCCGTAACTTTCACCGCACCAGTTCCAAAATCTGGGTCTACTAACTCATCAGCAATAATTGGAATCATTCGATCAACTAATGGCAGTAGTACTTTCTTACCAACTAAGTGCTTGTAGCGCTCATCATTTGGGTTAACTGCAACTGCGCCATCACCTAACATCGTCTCAGCTCTTGTGGTTGCAATCGTGATATTCACATCATCATCACCATACTTAATTGAAACAAACTCACCAGCATCATCTTTGTGCTCAACCTCAATATCTGAGAGCGCGGTTAAACATCTTGGGCACCAGTTAATAATTCGCTCGGCCCGATAAATTAACTCTTTCTCATAAAGCTTTTTAAATATTGTTAAAACTGCTTTGCTTAAATTTGCATCCATTGTGAATGCTTCCCGATCCCAATCAACTGAATCACCTAAGCGCTTCATCTGATCTAAAATGGCGCCCCCTGATTCAGCCTTCCACTGCCAAACCTTTTCAACGAATGCTTCTCTGCCTAAATCATGACGAGATTTACCTTCAGCTGCTAATTGTTTTTCCACCACATTTTGGGTAGCAATACCAGCGTGATCCATGCCTGGCAGCCAAAGTGCTTCAAAGCCTTTCATTCGCTTCATACGTGTTAACAAATCTTGAATTGTGTGATCTAGTGCGTGACCAATATGTAGTGAGCCAGTCACATTTGGTGGTGGAATAACTATTGCAAATGGAGCTTTCTTAGATTTTGCATCGGCTTTAAAATATCCGCGATCTTGCCACTTCTTATATAAGGGCGCCTCAATTTCGGCAGGAGAAAAGGTGGCTGCTAACTCTTTCTTATTATCGCCACTCATAAGGGTTGATCTTAGGCGCTTTTTTCCTCAGAACTCTTTTCACCCTTTGCTGCCCGCTTTGGTCCACCGGCTGTACGAGTAAGATAAGTTGGTACTTCCTCTTTATTAACAACTGCTGGGGTAATAACTACCTTGCCAACATCTTTTCGGCTTGGTACTTCATACATCACAGATAAAAGCGTGTCTTCCATAATTGCGCGAAGTCCTCGAGCACCAGTTCCACGCTTTATCGCAAGATCTGCCACTACCTCAAGTGCTTCATGGCTGAACTCAAGTTCAACCTCATCTAAATCAAATAGCTTTTGATACTGCTTAACTAACGCATTCTTTGGCTCAGTTAATATCTGCATTAATGCTTTTTGATCCAAGCTTTCAACGCTGGTCATAATTGGCAAACGGCCAATGAACTCAGGGATCATGCCAAACTTAAGCAGATCCTCAGGCATTGCATCGCCAAAGATATCGGTCTTAACAACATCATCAATTGTTTGAAGCTTGGCATTAAAGCCAACTCCAGCTTTACCCTTACGGCTTTCAATAATCTTTTCAAGGCCTGAGAACGCCCCACCAACAATAAATAAAATATTTGTAGTATCAATTTGTAAGAACTCTTGATGTGGGTGTTTACGACCACCTTGTGGTGGCACAGATGCAGTTGTTCCTTCTAATATTTTAAGAAGTGCTTGCTGCACACCCTCTCCAGATACATCTCTAGTAATAGATGGGTTCTCAGCTTTTCTTGCCACCTTATCAATCTCATCAATATAGATAATTCCAGTCTCAGCTTTTTTAACATCAAAATCTGCTGCCTGAATGAGTTTAAGCAAAATGTTTTCAACATCTTCACCAACATAGCCAGCCTCAGTAAGAGCGGTGGCATCTGCAATTGCAAATGGCACATTGAGCATTCTGGCCAAGGTTTGAGCCAATAATGTTTTTCCACAACCAGTTGGTCCTAAAATTAAAATATTACTCTTTGATAATTCAATTGCATCCTCGCGCTTGCTATCCCCGGATTGCACCCGCTTGTAATGGTTATAGACGGCAACTGATAATGATTTCTTTGCTTGATCTTGCCCAATTACATACTGATCTAAAAATTCAAAAATTTCCTGTGGTTTTGGCAACTCAGCTAAGCCAAGTGAGCTAGTTTCATTAAGTTCATCAATAATAATTTCATTACAAAGATCAATACATTCATCACAAATATAAACGCCAGGACCTGCAATTAACTTCTTAACCTGCTTTTGAGTTTTACCGCAGAAGGAACACTTAAGTAGATCGCCACTTTCACCAATACGCGCACTCACTTTAAATTGCTCCTGTTCAGTTGGGAAGGAGATAAGAGTAGAACGGGGTGTGCAGTTAGTGAGTGGAAAGTAGCATTAAATCTGTTCGCTTATAGGCGAAATTATTAACTCTTCGCCTTTGCTTTGCGTGAGGCAAGAACTTGATCAATAAGTCCATACTCAACCGCTTCAGCTGAGGTGAGGATCTTGTCGCGTTCAATATCTTTAGCAATGTCTGCTTGGCTCTTCTTTGAGTGACGAGCCAACATCTCCTCTAATAATGTTCTCATTCGCAAAATCTCTTTTGCTTGAATCTCAATATCAGATCCTTGTCCGCCACCTTCTGAATATGGTTGGTGAATCAAAATGCGAGCATGCTCTAGCGCATATCTTTTTCCAGCAGCACCCCCTGCAAGTAATACCGCGGCGGCGGATGCAGCTTGTCCTAAACAAATAGTCATCACATCTGGGCGAACAAATTGCATCGTGTCATAAATAGCAGTCAACGCTGTAAATGAACCACCTGGTGAGTTGATATACATCATGATGTCACGATCTGGATCCATTGACTCTAAAGTTAACAATTGAGCCATCACATCATTTGCAACTGTGTCATCAATAGCTTGGCCTAAAAAGATAATCCGCTCTTCAAATAACTTTGTATATGGATCAAGGCGCTTATAACCATAGCTGGTGCGCTCTTCAATTGTTGGCAGAATGTAACGAGAGGTAATCTCATTAATCTTGTTTAATTCATTCTTCATCGAGATGTGCCTCCGCTTCCGGATACTTGACCTGCAGATTTAACAACATGATCAACAAAGCCATACTTCTTAGCATCTTCGGCATTAAACCAGCGATCCCGATCTGAATCTTCAGTAATTGTCTCTGCTTTTTGTCCAGTGTGGAAGGCAATTAGATCTGCCATGTTTTTCTTAGTAAAGCTCATTTGTTCTGCTTGAATTTTAATATCAGAGGCGGTTCCACCAATTCCACCAGATGGTTGGTGCATCATGATTCGAGCATGAGGAAGCGCGTAACGCTTTCCAGCAGTGCCTGAACATAATAAGAATTGACCCATCGATGCTGCAAGTCCCATTGCTACCGTTGCCACATCATTTTTAATGTATTGCATCGTGTCATAAATTGCCATACCGGCTGAGATTGATCCACCGGGTGAGTTAATGTAAAGATAAATATCTTTATCTGGATCCTCAGCTGCTAGTAATAACATCTGAGCACAGATTGCATTCGCCATTGAATCTTCAACAACTGAACCTAAGAAGATAATGCGCTCTTTTAGTAGGCGTTGATAAACCTGATCATCAAGTCCACCAGAGCCACTACTTGCAGCACGTGGGTTATTACTTAGCTCCACAGATATCTCCTCATTTGATTTGTTATTAAATACTGTCATGACCTTAACAATCTTTTGCCTAAAATGCTTCCCGCATTACGCCTGAGCGTTGTTCGCCGTTAGCGATTATTTCTCTTCTTTGATCGGCGCCTGCTTTGGTGCCAGCGCCTCTAAATCAACTTTTTTCCCAGATTTATCAACAACTTGTACTCGAGACAGCACACCAGCTAATGCTTTTGCCCGAGCGACCTCAGCCACCATGGTGGTTACCTGACCTGCATCTGATACCTCTTTAATAAATTGATCAGGGCTCATGCTGTATCGAGCTGCTGCTCTAACTAGGTACTCAGTTAACTCAGATTCATTAACGGCAACAGATTCTGCCTTCACAATTGAATCTAGTAAAAACTCTCTAGTAATTGTTGTGCGTACCTCTAACTCAACCTCAGCACGATGTTTGTCATCTTCTAATCGACCCTCTTTTTCAAGATGGTCATTAACCTCTGCATCAATAATTTCAGCAGGCAATGGAATATCTACTGTGCTAGTTAACTTCTCAACTAATAAATCTCGAGCTTGTGCGCCTTGTTCCATCTCTTTTAGGCGAGTAAGCCGAGTGGTTAGATCTGCTTTTAATTCAGATAAGGTTTCAAACTCAGAAGCTAACTTGGCAAATGCATCATCAACTGGTGGCAGCTCACGCTCTTTAACCGCCTTAACAGTTACCTTAACCGTTCCCTTTTCTCCCTCTGCCATACCAACTAATGCGGTGTCAAAACTTTTTTCGCCATTGGCTGCAAGTCCAATTAACGCCTCATCTAAACCATCAATCATCGAAGCTGAGCCAACCTCATAGGAGAGATCATTGGCAGTTCCACCCTCTAAATCTTTGCCATCCTTTGTTGCTACTAAATCAATTGTTACAAAATCACCTGTTGCTACATTTTTTTCAACTGTGGTTAATGTGCCAAAGCGAGTACGTAAAGATTGAATCTGCTCTTCAATATCACCATCATTTACCTTCACATCATCTACCTCAATTTTAATCTCTGAAAAATTAGGAAGAGATATCTCAGGGCGTACATCCACCTCAACTGTGAATGAAAAATTCTCTTTATCTTTAAGCTCGGTAATCTCAACCTCAGGACGTCCTATAACTAATACATCATTTTCTTTAGCAGCTTGGGAGTAAAAGGTTGGAAGGGCGGCATTAATCGCCTCATCTAATACGGCGCCACGTCCCACACGTTGATCAATCATTGCAGTGGGAACTTTGCCTTTACGAAAGCCTGGGATATTTATTTTTTCACTTAATGTTTTATAAGCCCCATCAACATGTGGAGAGAGCTCATCAAAGGTAACCTCAATTGAAAGCTTTACTCGAGTTGGTGATAACTTCTCAACCGTGCTTTTCAATTAAGACTCCCCTTAATAATAAATATTTGAAAAATATTTGGTCGGGGCGGAGGGATTCGAACCCACGGTCTCCTGCTCCCAAAGCAGGCGCGCTAGCCACTACGCTACGCCCCGAAGGCTGAAAGTCTAGAGGGTGATTTTCCCTTCTCCTAACCGAAGTAATAAGGTATGACCTGCTACGGCATACCAAGTTAAACTTGGCAAGTGCAGTAGCAGATCACGCAACAAATCTGCGGGTGTAGCTCAATGGTAGAGTTCTAGCCTTCCAAGCTAGCTGTGCGGTTTCGATTACCGTCACCCGCTCCATTTTTTAGTTTATTGATCCAACTAGATGTGCAAAATAATCACCATTCACTGTTAACTTTGCTGAGTTTGTACTAGTTGATGCACCGCACGTGACAGTCGCAGATAGCCCAAAATTAGTTGCCACAGATGAGCCGTCGATAATTACCTTTGCATATATAGAGTATTCGGGTACGGAAGCGGAGTTCCTATAACTATATCCATCTGTAACAATATATTTAGTAGTAATAATTGGACTGCCTCCACTTGCGCTAAAGTCAAGTTTTAATGAATATGGAGGAACGCTAGAGTTTGTCGCATAAATTAAAACATCTAGTGCATAAGATTTTCCTGCAAGAAAATTTCCAAACTGGCTTGAAGCGGCGGATGATCCTGCAACTCCATTAATTAAACTGCCAAATACAAGAGTTCCATAGTTAACGTTTAAAGAACCTGCAGTTCCAGTATCTCCCTTAGGGCCTTGTGCACCAGTTGCACCGGTGTCACCTTTTGGTCCAGCAGGTCCAGTACTTCCGCTACTTGAACCAGCTGGTACCTGTGGTCCAGTTGCACCAGTTTCACCTTTTGGTCCGGCAGGGCCAGCAGGCCCTTGTGGTCCTTGCGGTCCAGATGATCCTGCACTTACTGAACCTGATGTTCCATTCTTTCCATCAACTCCAGCTGGCCCTACTGGCCCACGCATTGAAATTGGCAGCGGCCAGTTATTATTTTTCTTAGGACCATACATATTCATTGTCTTGATATCGATATAAAAATCACCATCTATACCGAGTGATTTTGCTGGCACGCCAGAGCCACTCAAAACTGTATTTGCAATTGAGTTAGCACTTCGTCCAGCAGCAATTGTTTCTGGGATCTCTACTGCTGTCATCAGCATCGATAACAACGCTGTCTTTGCGAGCTTGGCTTGTAGATTGTTGATTGCCATTTCCTTCATCCTTCATCCCCCCCCTTAATGTGGGGGTTTGTCGTGGCTGCACCCCTGTGGCGCAGCGTTAAGAAATATTTTCCAAAAACTACAAATTGGCGTCAAGAGGATTCTCACCCTTTTTTAAGGAAATTTAGACTGGCAGGCTGGTCCCATTCCTCTACTCTTAGGCCAGAGCAAAACTCTCGCCCACCATTCAGGTGTTATAGGTAGAAGACTCAGCACTTAGGAGTTATCTACTCACATCAGGTGCAGGAAGTACTTGAGGAAATGAGGAATCAATGAAGAAGAAGTTAGTAGCAGTTATTGCAACTACGGCAATTGCCCTAACAGTGTCAGCAGGATCAATCGCCTCTGCTGATAATGGAAATGGTGGTGCTGGATTTTCAACCTTTCTCTCTGAGTTAGTTACCAACGGAACAATTACTCAACAACAAGCAGATGCAATTGCTAAGGCATTAGCCGATAAAAAAGCGCTAGCTGAAGCAAATCGCCCAACTAAGGCAGAGATGCAAGCACATCGCGCAGCTGAGATTGCAGTGATCACCTCAACACTTGGTATCACTGAGGCAACACTTACCTCACGAATTAAAGCTGGCGAATCACTTGCCACAATTGCTGGATCAAAGAAAGATGCATTGATCACAGCATTGGTTGCATTTGAAAACAAAGAGATTGATGCAAAGTTGGCCGCAGGTAGGTTAACTGCAGCTCAAGCAACTCAAATTAGGTCAAATATAACTACCCGTGTTACTGAAGAGGTAAATGAAGTTCGTGGTAGTGGAAAAATGGGCCGCGGACATGGTGATAAAGGTGGCGCTGGTGGATTAGTAGGGCCCGGCCCAACAGCTGGTGCTGCAAAGTTTGCTGCTAAAACCACTATCAAGGCGGTTAAAGCCTAATAAATTAAAAAGTACCTTCTCCCCCTAGACACAACTGGCCTGGCTTATCAAAAGTAAGCCGGGCAGTTTTGTTTTCTGCCAAACTACCGATCATGAAGATTCATATTGGTAGCGATCACGCAGGTCTTGAATTTAAAGCCAAAATCATCAGCCACCTTAAAAACAATGGTCATGAAGTAACTGACCACGGCCCACACCAATATGACGCATTAGATGATTACCCAACCTTTTGTATTCCAACTGCAATTGCAACTGCAAAGGATCCATCCTCATTTGGAATTGTTCTGGGCGGCTCTGGAAATGGTGAGCAGATTGCTGCCAATAAAGTTAAAGGTATTCGTGCTGCATTAGTTTGGTCGATTGAAACCGCAAAATTAGCTAGAGAGCACAACAATGCAAATGTAATCTCACTCGGTGGCCGCCTTCATGATGAAGCATTTTGCCTGCAGTTAGTAGATACCTTCCTGGCAACAGCATTTACTAATGATGAGCGACATGTCAGAAGAATAAATCAAATATATAACTATGAAAATAAAGGCAGTATTTAAAGTTTTTCATATCTAAAATCAGTTACCAGATGCCCTTTTTTAAGGCCTTGTCCTTCAAACTTTGAAAATACACGCCAGGTGGGACGATCAACAATACCGCCACTAAATTTTGGATTGGCATCAAAGCGCACCTTTATCCACTCAGCATAAGGCTGCCAATCAGTTGCAATATGAATAAATCCTTTTGGTTTTAGTTTACTAACTACCATCTCAATGAACTCACTCTGCACAATCCGTCTCTTATGTTGCCGATTTTTTGGCCATGGATCTGGAAAGAGTAGGTGAATACCATCGAGTGAGTTATCGGGAATAAAATTAGCAAGTAGGTAGGTGGCATCTTCTCTAATTAATTTAATGTTATTTAGTTTGTTTTCAATAATTAATAAAAGTAGCGCCCCATGTCCTGGTTGGTGCATCTCAACTGCAACATAACCAGTCTCAGGTGAGCCCTGCGCAATTGCAGCCGTTGCCTCTCCCATTCCAGAGCCAATCTCTAAAATTACTTTTTGCTTTTCAGTAAATACCTGATTAAGAAGTAATGGTTCTTCAACATTTAGTGAGTATTGATCCCAATACTGATCCATTGCCAAACTCTGCGCCCGAGTCATGCGATTGCCACGCAGTGAGTAACTACGGTTAGAGGGACGTTCCATCTTGGCTTAACCTGCAATCTCTGCTTGGATATGGTCAGAAAATATTTTTTCCAAGTCCAATTATTGCTTATTAATTAGGAGTCAATGTGCCAGGTTTAAACTCAACTAGGGCTGAAGCTGCAGAGCGTGCTGCCCATCTTGCTGTTCATAGCTATGAGTTAACCCTTGATTTAACGACTGGGGATGAAACCTTTATCTCTGAGACCAAAATTAAATTCTCCTGTAATAAAGCAGGCTATGAGACCTTTCTTGATGCAGTTGGTAAGGATGTAATTTCAGCAACTTTAAATGGTCAAGCAGTTGATACCTCAAATTATGATGGCGAGAGTATCTTTATAAAAAACCTTGCTACTGAGAATGAGTTAATTATTAAGATGAATGGGCTTTATTCTAAAACCGGTGAGGGGCTACAACGCTCAGTAGATCCAGTTGATAATGAGGTTTACCTTTACTCGCAAGGTGAGACCGCATTTATTAGAAAGATGTATCCATGTTTTGATCAACCAGATTTAAAAGCCACCTTCACCTTAACTGCGATCGCACCAAATCATTGGTCAGTAATCTCTAATAATCCAGTTAAAGAAAAGGTTGAGTTAGCAGATAAGAAAGCTAAGTGGAGTTTTACTACTACGCCAAGGATTTCTACATATATCACCGCATTGATCGCAGGCCCTTATTACTCTGTGACTGATCAATATGTTGGTAAGAAAACTGTGCCACTAGGAATCTACTGCCGCAAATCACTATCTGAACATTTAGATCCAGAGGATATTTTCTTAATCACTAAACAAGGCTTTGCCTACTTTGAAAAGGTATTTGGTCTTGAGTATCCATTTGAAAAGTATGACCAGATTGCCGTAGTTGATTTCAACTGGGGTGCGATGGAAAATGCTGGGGCTGTTACATTCCTAGAGCGCTTACTTGTATTTAGATCAAAGGTTACCGAGCGGATGTATAACGCTAGAGCTAACACAATCTTGCATGAGATGGCCCATATGTGGTTTGGCAATATGGTGACCATGAAGTGGTGGGATGATCTTTGGCTTAATGAATCCTTTGCCGAGTGGTCTTCATACTTAGCCATGGTTGAAGGAACTAGATTTAAAAACTCTTGGACCGGTTTTAATCAAGAGCGAAAGAATTGGGCGTACCGCCAAGATCAATTAACTACCACTCACCCAATTGTCTCTGACATGGTTGATATTGATACGGTGGCTGGAAACTTTGATGGTATTTCATATGCAAAAGGTGCATCAGTGCTGCAGCAATTAGTTGCTCACGTAGGTCGAGATAACTTCATTGCTGGATTACAAAAATACTTCACCAAGCATGCATTTAAGAACACCACACTTGAGGATTTACTCTCTGAATTAACGCTAACTAGTGGCCGAGATTTAAAACCATGGGTTGCAACCTGGCTACAAACTGCAGGTGTTAATACCTTACGTCCTGCCCTTGAGATTGAAAATGATAAGTACAAATCAATTGCAGTAATGCAAGAGGCGCCGATGATGCCAGTTGGCTCTAAAGAGTTACGCCCGCACCGAATGGCAGTTGGTTTATATGACCTTGTTGGAAACAACATCGCACTTCGTAAAAGTGTTGAGCTAGATGTGGCAGGAGAAAAAACAGTAGTAAGTGAATTAGCAGGTGAGAAGGTGGCAGATCTTCTACTAATTAATGATCGAGATCTTTCATATGCAAAAGTACGATTTGATGATCGATCAATTGCAACCTTAAAAGCACACTTAGGTGAGATTGATGATTCTCTAACCCGCGCACTTTGTTGGTCTGCTGCCTGGGATATGTTGCGAGATGCTGAGATTAATGCAACTGATTTTATTGATATTGCTCTGGCAGGACTTACCGGCGAAGATGACATTGCCACTGTCACAATTATTGCTAATCAATTAGTAACTGCAGTTGAGTTCTACTCATCCCCAACTAAGCGTGACTCAGCCCGCCTTAAGGTTGGAAATGCTTTTGAATCTATGTTGACCAATGCTAAAGCTGGCAGTGATCACCAATTACAGTTCGCTAGAAACTTCACATCCTTTGCATCAAGTGCTGAACATAATGATATGATTAAAGAGTTATTAGATGGCAAGTTGGCAGGACTTAAAGTAGATGCTGATCTTCGCTGGACATTTGTAATTGCATTATCAGAACGTGGCTTAATGGATAAGGAAGCTCTGGCTGCTGAATTACTTAAAGACAACACATTAACTGGACAACTTTCCCATGCCACTTGCCTTGCCGCCCTGCCAACGGCAGAGGCAAAGGAGGTGACTTGGAAATCAATTACAACTGAGGAGATCACAACCTCATTGCGTGAAGCAAAGCTGGCTGGTTTTATGAGAGCACTTCACCGCCCATTACTTTCAGCTTATGTTGATCCATACTTTGATTTACTGCTTGAAACTTGGGGCAAAAAATCCTATGAAGTAGCAAGTAAGTTTGTGACTGGTATGTATCCGTCATACATAACTAACCAAGTGACCTTAGATAAAACTATCAATTGGCTTGCCACCACCGGTAAAGATGGCCAAGCAGGGCTTAGAAGATTAGTTTCAGAAGGACGGGATTCACTCGAGCGAGCGCTTAAGGTTCAAGCAAAAGATAAGTAGTACTACTCAATATGAGTAAGTGGGTTAATACTCTTTCTACTTTTCTTTCTAGTTTCCTTTGCGGTTACATATGCAAAAAATGAGATCACAACAAATAACAACACTGGTGCGCCAACAAAGTAAGTAAGTGTTTGCATCACAGTTAAACCTTCACCTGCTAATGTGCCATCTTCCATTATGCGCTAGCCGCCCCAATCGCCTCTACCCCAAATGGTTTTAGATATGGAATCCAAATCCGATTAGGTTTACCAGTACCTAGTATGCGCCATGCAGCACCTACTGGTTCACGAGGTGTGTGACGAAGGCGCCAACCTAGATCCTTTAAAGTTTTATCAGCTTTTACATGATTACATTTATGACAGGCTGAGACCACATTCTCCCAATTATGTCCGCCACCCCTTGATCTTGGAATCACATGATCAATTGAGGTTGCAGTTACACCGCAGTAAACACAGCGGTTGTTATCTCTGGCAAAAATTGCCCGGCGAGATAGTGGCACTGCATGGCGATAAGGAATCTTTACAAATTTATTTAATTTAATTACCGCAGGTAATGTAATTGATCCGCGGGCATAGGTAAGAATTCGATCGGAATCTTCCACGCTTGTTGCGCGCTCATTTAAGACGAGGATTAATGCTCGTCGCTCTGATACGACACCTAGTGGCTCATAGGTGGCGTTCAGCACCAATGTTTGTGACACTGAATGCAACTCCTTTAGGGGCAACACGTGGCTCGTGCTGCGTAGGCATATCTTGCCTGAGGTTTGGCAAAAAAACACCATTTAAAAGCAGATTCCTACTTACATTTGGGTTAAAGTTTTCATCTAGCGATGAAAATACCTGAGAATTTACAAGCGGCAATAGATTGGTTCACCGGCGCCCCGCTTAATATCACGGTGGTAATCGCCCTTGCCATCACAATCTCACGGCTTGGCCAGAGGTCAATCTCAAGATTTATGAACCGGATTGCATCGGCCGATCTAATCCCAGGACCAAAGCGAAGTGGAGTTAGACAAAAAGAGCGAGCTAAAACAACAAGTACTGTTTTGAAATCAACCTTAAATGGCACCATTTGGTTGATTGCAATCTTTATGATTTTAGCTGAGTTTGGCTTAGAGCTTGGCCCACTTATTGCATCCGCTGGTGTGATTGGTGTGGCATTAGGACTTGGCGCACAAACTCTAGTTCGCGATATTTTATCTGGCATCTTTATGTTAGTTGAAGATCAATATGGTGTTGGCGACAAGGTTGATGTGCTTGAGATTCAAGGCGTGGTTGAAACTGTTGGCCTTCGAATTACCACAGTTAGAGATAGCAAAGGCACAATTTGGTATCTTAGAAATGGTGAAATATTAAAGGTTGGAAATAAATCTCAACCTAAAAACAAAGGTTAATCAGTGGCGTTAATCATGGCAGCAGCTGCTGCCTCTAAGTACTCCCAAAGCTCACGCTTTAAATCATCTGCTATCTCAAGACCATTAACTGCATCCTTCATGCAAAGTAACCAAGCATCATGTTCAACTTTTGAAATATGAAATGAAGTATGGCGCATGCGAAGCCGTGGGTGGCCTCGTTCTTCACTATAAGTAGTAGGTCCGCCCCAGTACTGCTCTAAAAATAATTGAAGTCTTCTACCGGCGCCATGTAAATCATTTTCTGGATACATCGGGCGCAGAATTGGATTTACCGCAACTAAGGCGTAGAAGTGTGAGACTAAATCATTAAAGGTTTTCTCACCCCCTGCTCGCTCGTAAAAGGTAGTACTCAAACCTTTACTCGCTCTTTTACTTGTGGGGTAGAAATCTGCAATACAAAGTAACTAGTTATTACACATAAGATGCCGGTGATATAAAAAGCTGATGCGTAATCACCAAATTTAACTCTAAGTAATGATGCACCAAAGGCAGCAATTGAGCCACCGATTTGGTGAGCTGCAAAGACCCAGCCATAGATGACTGCGCCCTTATCTGGTCCTAATACTTGACGGCATAACAAGACTGTTGGTGGCACAGTTGCTACCCAATCGAGGCCATAGAAAATAACAAAAACTAAGGTAGATGCCTCAACTGTTGAGAATAATATTGATGGCAATAAAAATAGCGAAAGTCCGCGCAACATGTAATAGAAGAATAAAAGTTTTCTAGGATCAATTCGATCAGTTAGATATCCAGAGCAGATTGTGCCAATCACATCAAAGACGCCAATTAATGCCAGCAAACTTGCTGCTGTTACCTGCATCATTCCATGATCATGAGCAGCTGGAATAAAGTGAGTACCGATTAAGCCGCTAGTTGATAAGCCACAAACAAAAAATGAGCCGACTAGGTACCAAAAGTTTCTTACCTTACTGGCATCCTTAAGTGCTTGAATCGCATTTTTTGCAGCATTACCTTTTGGCAAAACTGGTGGCTGCCAATCAGCCTCTGCCCCATAAGGCTTGGTATTAATACTTTGTGGATCCTCTTTTAAAAAGAAGTAAATTAATGGCACCATTAAATATGCACCGAGTGCAATAACTAGCGAAGATGCTCGCCATCCTGGATCCTCAGCCAACTTTGATAATCCAGGTAAGAAAACTAATTGGCCAGAGGCAGCTGCTGCAGTCAAAATTCCAATTACTAAACCACGTTTTTTAACAAACCACCTATTTGCAATTGTGGCGGCAAAGACTAAAGCCATCGTTCCAGTACCAACACCAACTACAACACCCCAAAGCAACATCAGATGCCAGCTTTGACTCATCCAGATTGTTAAAAGTGCGCCGGTGCCAACGGTAGTAAGGGCTGCCATTACAACTTTTCTAACTGTAAAACGTTCCATTAAAGCGGCCGCAAATGGCGCAGTTAGACCGTAGAGCAAAACATTTATTGCAACAGCAAGGGAAATAACATTTCTGCTCCAGCCAAAGTCATCTTCAAGTGGCAAAATTAAAACAGATGGTGCACTTCTAAAACCAGCGGTTGCAAATAATGTGCCAAAAGTAATACCGGCAACAATCCACGCTGGGTGAATTCTGGTCTTCATTAATTAACCAGATACTTAGTTAAAAAGCCTCGCTCTGCATCATTAATTGGCCGAGATTTTCTAGTTTTTAAATCAATAGTTACCTGCACAGTTTTCATCTTGGCATAAACAACGCCATCTTTGGAAAGCTCATAACCATTAACAAATGAAGAAGTTCCAATTGAATCCACCCACAAAACAACATCATAAAAACAACCACCCTCAGTAATTGGCGCTAAGTAATCAACCTCAGCTCTGGCAACTACCATCTCCATCAAAATTGGCTCCTCTTTCTTTTCAGCAAATGAGTACCAACCCCAATCAAACCGCGCCTCTTGGGCATAGGTTAAATACTTTGCATTATTCACGTGACCAAATGCATCAAGATCATCCCAACGGACAAATGCTTTATGGGTGTATTTCATAATTCCTCGTATTACCTAGTTAATTTACGGTAAGTAGCACGGTGTGGACGGGCGGCATCAATGCCAAGACGAGAGATCTTATTTTCTTCATAACTTTCAAAGTTTCCTTCAAACCAGAACCACTTTGATTCACCCTCATAAGCCAAAATATGAGTAGCAACACGGTCTAGAAACCAGCGATCGTGGGAGATAACTACGGCGCACCCAGGAAATTCAAGTAAAGCATTTTCAAGTGAGCCAAGTGTTTCAACATCTAAATCATTAGTTGGCTCATCAAGTAGTAATAAATTTCCACCTTGCTTAAGAGTCATCGCAAGATTTAATCTATTTCGCTCACCGCCTGATAAGACACCAGCCATTTTTTGTTGATCAGGTCCCTTAAAACCAAAGGCAGAAACATATGCCCGGCTTGGCATCTCAACATTTCCAACCTTAATAAAATCAAGACCATCAGAGACTACCTCCCAAAGTGATTTCTTTGGATCAATTCCGCCACGTGATTGATCAACATAGGAAATCTTTACTGAGTCACCAACCTTTACTAAACCAGAGTCAGCTTTTTCCATACCTAAAATGGTTTTAAATAATGTGGTCTTACCAGCCCCATTTGGCCCAATTACACCAACAATTCCATTGCGAGGAAGTGTGAAAGATAAATCATCAATTAAAATTCGATCATCAAAGCCTTTAACTAAATGCTCACACTCAACTACCACATCCCCAAGGCGTGGGCCGGGTGGAATTTGAATCTCTTCAAAATCTAACTTACGTGTTTTATCAGCCTCAGCCGCCATCTCTTCATAACGAGCAAGACGTGCTTTAGACTTTACTTGGCGTCCCTTAGCATTCATTCTTACCCACTCAAGCTCTTCTTTTAATCGCTTTGCTCGCTTAACATCTTTTTGTCCTTCAACCTTCATACGCGCTTCTTTAGTCTCTAAGTAGGTTGTGTAATTTCCTTCATATGGATAAGCACGACCTCGATCTAACTCTAAAATCCATTGTGCAACATTGTCTAGGAAATATCTGTCGTGGGTGATCGCAACTACCGTTCCTTCATACTTACTTAAATGTTGCTCAAGCCATAAAACTGATTCAGCATCTAAATGATTCGTTGGCTCATCTAAAAGTAATAGGTCAGGTTTTTGTAGTAGTAATTTACAAAGTGCAACACGTCGTCTCTCTCCACCTGATAATACTTTTACATCAGCCTCAGGAGGCGGGCAACGAAGTGCGTCCATTGCTTGCTCTAATTGTGAATCTAAATCCCAAGCATTGCGGTGATCTAACTGCTCTTGCAGCACACCCATCTCAGCTAATAATTTGTCGTAATCAGCATCTGGGTTT
>Ga0304730_1001217_pt1 | contig 20057 bp, 27 predicted proteins | sample M_130628_MF_Meta_FD_190474 | JGI IMG/M metagenome (GOLD analysis project Ga0304730, IMG submission 190474) | Freshwater microbial communities from Lake Montjoie, Canada to study carbon cycling - M_130628_MF_MetaG (v2) (version 2) | ecosystem: Environmental > Aquatic > Freshwater > Lake | place...
TTGGCCTTTGCTTGTGGGGTTTGTAACGTTGGTGATTGTTCTTGCCAAAATGGATAATAAAGTGTCTGTTCTTGAAGAAAAAATAAAAACTTTGTTTGAACTTTGGAATAAGAAATGAACATTCAAGACATCCTAAAAGCAGTTCTGCCAATTATTGTAGCGGCTTTGGCATGGCTTTTAGGTCAGGTATCAGACTTTTCTACAAGGCTGACTAAGATTGAAGGACAGATGCCAGCACTAATTACCAAAGAAAATGTGCCGACTGACTCGCCCTTGTCTGCCGAGGCGAGACATAGACTTAAAGAAGAAGTTTATAAAGACATCCATCAACTGCAAGTCAAGGTGCAATTACTTGAAGAACGAGAAAAGAGGAAATAATGTTAGGACTTGATGCAATACTAAACATCGGTGGTAAGTTAATTGATAAACTAATCCCTGACCCAGAGGCTAAGGCTAAGGCACAGTTGGAGTTAGCAACCTTAGCCCAAAACGGTGAGTTAGCCCAACTGCAAGCCGACATGAACGAGCAACAAGAACTGACTAAACGATTACAAGCCGATATGATGTCAGACTCTTGGCTATCTAAGAACATTCGCCCTATGACGCTTGTATTCATTCTAATGACTTACACTACCTTTGCTATGATGTCCGCTTGGGATATTGAAGTAAATAACAACTATGTAGAGCTGCTTGGGCAGTGGGGTATGTTAATTATGTCGTTTTATTTTGGAGGTAGGACGCTCGAAAAAATTATGGATATGAAAAAAAATGCTAAATAATTGGGATAAATCTTTTGATATGGTCATCGCCCATGAGGGTGGGTTCACTAATGATGAGCGTGACCCTGGCAATAAGTTACCCGATGGTCGCAAGGGTTCTACCATGTGGGGATGTACGCAGGCTAACTGGGAAAAGTATATAGGACATAAAGTAACTCAAGATGATATGAAAGCGTTAAAGAAAGAAGATGTTAAACCGTTATACAAAAGAGATTATTGGGATGCCGTTCGAGGTGATGATTTACCTGCTGGCGTGGATTACGCCGTGTTTGATTTTGCTATTAATGCTGGGCCAGCCGCTGCTCGCAAGATGATACAGAAAGCCCTTGGCGTAACTGCTGACGGCTCTATTGGCCCTGCAACCATGAAAGCAATCCAAGATGCAGACGGTAAAGATTTGCTAGACAAGTTCAGCAACAGCAAAGAGGCGTTCTACAAGTCGTTGCCGACCTTCCAAACATACGGCAAAGGATGGCTCAAGCGTGTAGCTGACGTACAAACATCTGCCTCAACCATGTTAGCGTGACTGCTGTTTAGCCATCTGACGCGCCTCAAAGCACATCTGTGCGTAGCGCTGCGGTATATCAGGGTGCCAGCCACCCATAATGACATCGCAACTAACTCTAGGGCGTTCTTCTCTGCGGGTTAGTTCTGTAAAAGCAATTAGGTAAGTGCAGACAATAATGCCAAACAAACATACCAAAATAGTTATTCCATCCGTTCTCATATCACGTCTCCTAGTGAGTATTTCTTTAACAAGTGGTACTTAAACTTCCGCAACGCCATACTTTCAATTTCGCTGACTCGACTACGGGAAAGCCCTAACTCATCTGCAACTTCTTGCTGGCTCATGTGGCCTTCGTTGTTCTGTGGCACAGGCGCATATTCTTCGTAATCGTCGTCCATTAGTATGCACCCTTTTTCGGTGCATTAATAGCGTGGCAGCAATACTTCTCGCCCATCTGTTTAATCATCTTCTTAGAATCTTCAATTTGCTTTTGTTGTAATAACTCGCATATATCAGGGGTAAATCGCCCTGCTCGAATCATTTGCGTAATCATATTCTTATCTGTGTTGTTCATAATTGCTCCTTGTATTGACTTGTCGATAGGCTTGGATAGCCGTTCGCAAATCTTGTTTTAATAATTCTATCTCATAAGTATCCTCTAAAATCCGAGAATACGCTTCTGTTGCAAATTTAACTAAGTTAGCGTGTGACCAACAAACAAAATCAGGTTCGGTCATTCAACACCCCCATGATTAGCAAACGCGCCGTGGTATTTATATCGCATTGTTTCGGCAATAAACTTGGCAACTTCAATATCGTTGTATAAACCAAAAGATTTTGAAACACCATTAGTTTTTAATTTAACTTGCCATTTTTTTGTTTGTTTATGCCAAAAAACGCATTTAACCCCACTAGTATTAGTAATCGGTTTTTTTGAGTTATGTTGATTTTGTGCTGCTGTTGCTTCCCTTAAATTCTCTATTTGATTATTTAATCGGTTACCATCTATGTGGTCAAGAACTTTAGGTAAATATCCGTGAAACATTAAAAAAATGATGCGATGATTAAGATAAAGTTTGTTTTTAATTGTTGTTTGCAAATAACCACCAAAATTTAAACTTCCAGCTATACCGCTAGCTTTTATATTACGCGCGGGGATAATTTTCCAATACAACTTGCCCTTACGGTATTCAAATAAGTCTTTTACTTGATCTTGTGTAATCACGGTGCTATCGCCTCCTTCATTATTTCTATACGTTCACGGCTAACGCGCAGAGTATTGTAGCGCATATGCAAACGCTCCATAATAGATGCTCGCTTGAGGCCACGTCGCTCCTCAATCAACATAATTAATACCTGAGATTCATTGAGCTGATTCAGTACGGCTTGCAGCTTGCGCCAACTTAGCGGTTTCATGTTCGACCTTTCTTTGTAGTTCAATTGTTTCAGCAGTAATTTTCTTTAACGATCTAAGCGCAGCGTTGTACTGCCTCGCCCTAATCGTTTCCTCAGCCATCGCCGCCTTCAGCTTGGCTTTGTATTGTAATAATCTTTTCATTCTTTCTTTTCCTTATTTATAACAGTACGGACATCTAACCAGTATGGTTAGTATCTTTGACTTACAATGTACGCAAACGTAACGGGTCATCTCTCACTCGCTTTCTTTAGTATTGCTCTTGCAAACTTATACACATCGCTGTACTGATATGTTTGATCTTCAGTAAAGATAGAGCCAGCAAGCGCTTCTATTTCTTCGTCTGATATTCCACGCGATAATTGTTTAGGTAAATCGCCATTTTCAAACCTATACGCCATTGATTCAGTCATTTTTCTCTTTCGCTTTCTGTAAAATTTCTCTAATACATTCACGTTGTAGCCAACCAAAATTATCAACATCAAAATACTGGTCATACACTTCTTTTATCTCATCATCGGTTAACTCACGCAACTCAACTTCTTTAGATAGCCGATTAACTTCTAGCATCAGCCGTGCAATCGTACCCTCGGCACTCTCAAGTAAAGTAATCAACTGTTGTTCGTTCATGTCAGCTCCTCCATAGCTATCTCCGATAAAGCCTTTTTATCTTTCAAGGCACCCAAAATGCGCTCCTCAATCGTTTTCGTTGTGATCAGGATGTAAACCCATACATCATGCTTTTGACCGCTTCGGTGCAGTCTACCGATGGTTTGCTCGTAATACTCTAGCGACCACGGTAGAGACACAAACACCATCTTGCATCCGCCATGCTGTAGGTTTAGCCCATGCCCTGCTGATAGCGGGTGAATTAACAACAGTTCTATTTCGCCTGCGTTCCAACGGGCAATCGACTGTGGGTCATTGATTGTCTGTGCGCTAGGATACCTACGCTTGAGTTCTGCCAGCTCCTCAACGTAGTTGTAAACAATAATCGTATTCGCCCGTTGGTTTTCACTTAACAGCTCATCTAACATATCAAACTTATGGGTGCTAAACCAGATAGGCGTCTGGGTGACGTTCATGCGCCCAGGTGTATTGGACGCCGTTGTTTCGGTACTGTAAACAAACCCTGACGACATCTGTTGTAACTTCTGTGTGACTACGGCTGCGCTAACCGCCGTAATTTTTTCTTTACCGAATTGCACAACAAAGTCCTTCTTCATCTTCTCATAGTGGCTACGGTCAGCCATATCGCAGCGCATCTCTACGATGTGTAGCGGTGGCAACTGATCAGCGTACTCGCCAGCATCTAACACAAAGGTCGCAGGTTTAATCGTCTGCATCACTTCAGGCAGCGCACCCTTGCGTGGCGCCCATTCGCCAAAGTCTTTGTTCATTAGAATAAAATACTTTTGCATAAACGCCCCTTTAGACCGCCCTAACAACTGTTGGTCGATGATCTTACATTGCCCAAACACATCCTCAAGGCCATTGCTAGTAAACGATCCTGTCAAACCCCAACGTATTTTGATGGGGTCAATCACTTTGTTAAGGGCTTTGAAGCGTGCGCCTGATGGATTTTTTAACCTAGTCAGCTCATCAAACACAATGCCGTCGAAGTCCATGTCATCGGGCAACGATTGTAAGTTATCGTAGTTAGTTACAACAACCAACGCCTTAGACTCAAACGCTTCCTTGCGTTGCTTGGGTGTGCCAACAGCTACGGCTAACTTCATAAAAGGCGCCCATTTCGGCTGCTCAACAGGCCACACATCGGTGCAGACACGTTTGGGTGCAATGACTAGCCATCTAGTAACAACGCCGTTGTACAAACAATCGTACATGGCGCGTAGCGTAATCGCCGTTTTACCTGCGCCAACAGGCGCAAGAATCATAGCACGGTCATGCTCGTACAAAAAATCAGCGGCTATCTCTTGGTAGTCGCGTAACCTTAACCCATTCATCAATTTGCTCCTTTGTCCATAAACACGCATACTTTTGGGATAGCCCCGTTACTTCTTCCTGAAAAAATTTCTGTAAGGCAGACACTTTACCGCCCTTTGTCTTTAATTCTACAAACCATGTATCACCGTTGGGTAGACACGCTATCTGATCTGACACGCCACGTTGGTTGATTGACCTAAACTTATAAGTCTTTCCGCCTATTGACATTACCGCCCATTTAAAATAAGATTCAATCTCTTTTTCATTCATGTAAAAAAGTTTAACACATCTTTTAAATTGTGTGTTATATTAGAATCTCAAATCAACTAAAGTAAAGGAAAATAAAATGGCTCTACATTCAAATATCGTCGGTGGCTCAAGTGCTAAAAGGGTTATGGGTTGCCCAGGCTCTGTTGCTTTATGTGCTAAGATGCCACCAAAACCAAGCAGCGTGTACGCTGACTCAGGTACATTACTCCACAATGCAATATCACAAGTGTTAGACCAAGGCGTAACGCCTGAGTCTTTAATTGGTATGAAGTACCAAGACCAAGTGCTAACGCAAGAACTTATTGACAACAAACTCCATGTCGCCCTTGATTTACTTGGCGAGATAGATCCTAAGCTAGAGATGGAATACGCTGTTGAAACAGAAGTCGGCTTTGGTGACTTCTTACCTGATGTGTTTGGCTCATGTGACTTGCTAGGCCGTATAGGTAATCGGGCTATTGTATTAGATTGGAAGTTTGGCGATGGCGTTGCCGTGGGGGTAGAAGAAAACGAACAGCTCTTATTTTACGCAGCAGCAGCTATGCGTACCGAATCAGTCAAATGGGTGTTTGATGGCGCAACAGAAATTGAGTGCGTTATCGTGCAGCCACCAAGCGTCAAGCGTTGGGTAACAACCGTTGAGCGTGTCAAAATTTTTGAAAATAATTTAGTTGCATCTGTTAAAGAATCACAGAAGAAGAACGCTGGATTAAGCGCTGGTGAGCATTGTCGTTGGTGCGCTGCAAAACCAATCTGCCCGAAGATGACAGGCGCAGTCGAGCGTGCGCTACAGGAGCAGTTGGTGAGCCTCAACGCTGATATGATAGGTGGCTATCTCAAGAATTGTGATCTGTTAGAACAATGGATTACTGATCTGCGAGCGTTAGCGCACCAGATGTTAGAAGCAGACAAGCCTGTGCCTGGTTGGAAGTTAGTCAATAAGCGTGCTACACGCCAATGGGCAAACGATGATCAAGCAGCAGACGTGTTAGCAAAAGTAATCCCCGAAGCTGAGTTGTATGTGACTAAACTCATTACACCAGCAGTTGCGGAAAAGGTACTCAAGAAGTTAGGTGATAAACTGCCTGACGACTTAGTAATAGCAGTAAGTAGTGGTAGCACGTTGGCACGGGAAGATGATCCCCGTCCAGCCGTAGTACAAATCGGGAAGCAACTTGTTGCAGCCCTTTCTAAAATCCAATAGGAACTAAACTAATGTCAAACATAACCACGTTTTCAGCAGCAAATCTACCCTCAGTCACTTCATTATCGACAGCACTCCGAGCTTTAGAAACCGATGTTGGCGCAGCAGGTGTTGTCATCCTCAAGATGGACAAGACAGGTCATTGGGTGTTCGGTGCAGATCAGACCGAAGTTGAAGAAGATTCAACATGGGCAGTCAATCCGTTCTCATTCGTGCATGGTTTCATAGCATGGGGTGACGGTGAGGTGCTTGGCGAAAAGATGGTATCAGTATCTCAGCCATTACCTGAGTTAGAAGCAGCGCCTCCAATGGCTCGTAAAGGTTGGGAGACTCAGGTCGGTATGTCTATGAAGTGTTTAAGTGGCGAAGATAAGGGCATGGAAGTACGCTACACCACAACTTCGGTTGGCGGTAAGCGTTCTGTACAAGCCCTTGCAGTTGCCATCGCTACACAAGTAGACACAGACCCGAAATTGCCTGTACCGATTGTAACTCTTGAGAAAGAGCATTACAGTCACAAGTCGTATGGTCGCATTTACACACCAATTTTTAAAATTACAAGTTGGATGAGTATGACCGATGAGCCAAGCAAAGCACCAAAAGATAGTATTACTGACGATGCGCCCGAAGTATTATGGCCTGCACCTGAAGTAGAATCAGCAGCACCTGTAGCGACAGCTCGTAGACGTCGTAGCTAAAGAAATGGGGCTAGTCTGTAAGTATTCAGTCTAGTACACACAAGTCGAACAACTAAGAAAACCGACTAGCCCCACCTATTATGACAATTCTATATATTGATTTTGAGACACGCTCACGCTGTGATCTACCCAGCCGTGGCGTTTACAATTACGCAAGGGATGCCAGCACGTCTGTATTGTGTCTATCCTATGCGTTTGATGATGAGGAAGTGCAGTCTTGGCTACCTGATCAAGAATTTCCTTGGCAGATCGTTGACCATATCGTATCGGGCGGTCAAATACGGGCGCATAACGCTGCCTTCGAGCGCTTGATTATGTGGTACGTCCTCTGCCCAGACAAAGGAATCCCAGAACCGACTACGGAACAGTTCTATTGTACAGCTACGCAGGCTCGTGCTAACTGTGCGCCAGGCTCGCTTGATGACGTGGGCAGATTCGCAAGCGTGAATATGCGTAAGGATCACCGTGGCAATCAACTAATTCGTTTACTATCTATCCCCAAGGCCGATGGTACGTTCAACAATGACGTCACGCTTATGGCTGAGATGGTTGCCTATTGCGAGCAGGATGTTCGAGCAATGCGTGCGATTAGTCAAGCTATGCGCCAACTGTCAGATGATGAGCTGTTAGACTATCATGTAAATGAGAAGATTAATGATCGTGGCGTGCTATTGGATAAACCCTTAGCCGAGTCAGCAATCAAGTATGCGAGTGCGGAGCTGATAGAAATAGAAAATTTAGTAGCAGAATTGACAGATGGTGAAATATTAAGCGTGAGAAGTCCACGGATGCGCGAGTGGGTGCTTGCAAGAGTTGGCGATCAGGCCAAGAAGTTAATGGAAAACTACAAAGATGGTGACAAAAAATACTCAATCGACAAGACAGTTCGAGCTAATCTACTTGTGTGTGCTGAAGAAAATCCCGATGAAGTACCGCCGCAAGTTGCTGATGTTATCCAATGCGCGGACGACCTATGGGCGTCTAGTGTCGCAAAATTTAAAAGACTAAAGGAGTTAGCAGATGAAGAAGATCAAAGAGTCCGTGGAGCATTTGTCTTTGCAGGCGGAGCAGCCACCGGTAGAGCCAGCAGTTACGGAGCGCAAGTCCACAACTTCACACGCAAGTGTGCTAAGGATCCCGACGCTGTACGATCCGCAATGGTTAGAGGCCACGCAATTGTCCCTCATTTTGGAAGGCGGATCACGGATGTTCTCAAGTCCATGCTCAGACCTGCCCTCATACCCCAACGGGGAAAATCATTAGTCGTTGCCGACTGGGCAGCCGTTGAAGCACGGGTTAATCCGTGGCTATCCAACTGTCCAGCAGGTATTAAGAAATTAGACCTTTTCCGTACTGGTGAGGATGTTTACAAGGTTAACGCTAGTGCGACGTTCCATGTACCTGTTGATCAGATCACAAGTGAGCAACGGCAGATCGGCAAGGTGCAAGAGTTAGCGTGTGGCTTTGCAGGTGGCGTGGGAGCTTTCGCTGCAATGGGTCGAGCGTACGGCATTTTGTTACCTGAACCTGAAGCCAAACGGATGGTCAATGCGTGGCGTTTAGCAAATCCGTGGTCGGTGCCGTACTGGCAAGACCTTGAAAATGCTTACACGCGAGCGATGCGTAACAAAGGACATGAGTTTAGAGCAGGGCGAGTAACCTATTTATTTGATGGGCAACACTTGTGGTATGCACTTCCAAGTGGGCGTGTGTTATGCTATCCTTTCGCCCGATTAGATCAAGACGGAGTCAGTTATGCCAAAGCATCGTGGAAACCCGCAGCAGACGCAAAAGAGTGGCCAAGAGCAAGATTATGGAAAGGACTCGCCTGTGAAAACATTACACAAGCAGTCGCCAATGACTTACTGCGACACGCTTTGCGAGGCTTGGATGATGTGGTACTTCACGTCCATGATGAAATTGTGGTCGAGTCAGCAACACCCGAAATAGCAGTACAAATAATCAAAGACGTTATGTGTACCCCACCCGCATGGGCAGAGGGGTTACCCTTAGACGTAGAGGCAAGCATTATGACAAGGTATGGAAAGTAAAAAAAACCCCTAGTTTTCGGCTAGGGGCAACTCATTCACGGAAGGAAACACAATGCACAACTTTTTAGAGTTTATCACGAATTTAGCGCCAGAGGGCGAGACTGCCTTGATTGTGCGCCAAAAGCCACAGTTGAAGAATGGCGAATTACAGTTGCATGCCGATGGTGCTATTAAATGCACATGGCCTGCGTACTTGCCTAGCCAGAAGATGCGTGCTGGTGAGGCGTGGTATATCAATACGGCGTCGTTTATCATAGACCGCTTTGAGGATGGACGCGTATCAGCGTCCGCAGCCAACTGCGAGTTTGTATTGTTTATGATGTTAGATGACATCGGTACGAAGTCGAAAACACCGCCCCTTGCACCGACATGGATTCTTGAGACTAGTCCTGCTAATTTTCAGTACGGATATGCTTTCTCGGAGCAACCGACTAAGGGTGAGTTCACGGCAGCAGTCAAAGCCATTGCAGCCGCAAATTACACCGATGCAGGCGCTACTAATGCAGTTCGCAATGTGCGTCTGCCAGGCTCGATTAACCTAAAGCCTGGGCGTGATAACTTCGAAGCCAAGCTAGTTGAGTTCCACCCTGAGCGTGACTACACGCTAGAGGAAATCTGCACGGCGCTAGGTGTAACACCCGCCCCTGCCGATACGAATCATTACGCACCGATTAGACTCGCCGACAATGGTGGCGATGATGTGTTATCATGGCTGAATGATCAAGGCATGGTATTGTCGAAGATCAACGGCGAAGGGTGGCTTTCAGTCACTTGCCCTAACAACGCCGAGCATACCGATGGCAACCCCGAAGGTCGGTACAAACCCCTAGATCGTTCTTATTGTTGTCTACACTCGCATTGTGTCGATTTCGGCAGTCAAACATTTCTTGATTGGGTTGCTGCCAATGGTGGCCCTAAAGTTACCCACGGCCTGCGTGACCAATTGATCGCCGAGGCGATGACCGTAGCGTTGGCTAAGATTACCCCGTCCGATATGTTTACCGATGACGCTGACGCTAAGATTGCCGAAGTTGAGCGTAAAGAGTTAGGGCGTGTTGAGAAGTCCAAGTGGTATGAGCGTTTTGCCTATGTGCAGGATGACGAATCCTATTTTGATATGCAAGACAGACGCGAAGTGTCAAGACAGACTTTTAACGCGCTATTCCGTCATATCAAATGTATGTCAATCCATGCACCGAACACCAGAGTTGAAGCATCTATTTGTTTTGACCAAAACAGACAATCATCAGGTGCCAAGGCATTAGTTGGCATCACTTACGCAGCTGGTGAATCCGTGATTGTAACCCGTGATGGTGATCTATATGGTAACAGATGGCGTGATGCTCGGCCTAACGTGTCTGATGCAGTTGTTGGCGATATTAGTATGTGGATGGAACATTGTCAAAAGCTCGTTCCTGAACCTGAAGAACTTGAGCATGTTTTGAACATCATGGCGTTCAAAGTGCAACATCCTGAGACTAAGATTAACCACGCTGTCTTGCATGGTGGCGATCAAGGTAGCGGCAAAGACACCATGTGGGCGCCGTTTATTTGGGCAGTTTGTGGTAGTCATTCGAGGAATCGTGGCATCATGGATAACAACTCCATTAACAGTCAATGGGGTTATCAATTAGAGTCTGAAATTTTATTAATTAATGAGTTAAAAGAACCCGACGCTGCAACTCGCAGACAGTTAGCCAATCAACTCAAGCCAATCATTGCTGCACCGCCTGAGATGCTACCGATCAACCGCAAGGGCTTGCATCCTTACATGATGGCTAACAGACTATTTGTCCTGGCGTTCTCAAATGATCCTGTACCTATCTCACTTGATTCACAAGATAGGCGTTGGTTTTGCGTGTGGTCAGCAGCTGCTCGCATGGATCCAACCGAAGCCAAGCAGATGTGGGATTGGTATCGACATGGTGGTTTCAAGTCGATTGCAGCGTGGTTACACGCCCGTGATATTAGTCAATTCAATCCATCAGCACCGCCTGCCATGACTGAGTTCAAAGCCAACTTGGTTGAGCATGGCATGAGCATAGCCGAGTCGTTCTTAGTTGAAATGTTACGCGCTCGTAAAGGTGAGTTTGCCAAGGGTGTAATTGGTTCGCCATTACATTCGTTGTGTGATCGTCTAGCTGGATCAGCGCCTAGTAATGTCAAAGTACCGCAAGCTGCTTTGTTACATGCCCTGAAAGAAGCAGGTTGGGTAGATTGTGGGCGCATCAAGTCTAGAGATTTTGACACGAAAAAGCACATCTTTGCTGCACCTGAGTTAGCGTATATCTTGAGTAAGTCAGAGTTAAGGCGAGCGCTTGAGGATAGTCCGCTTGTGTCTCAAGATGTGCCGTTTTGATAGAGTCGAAAATAGCGTGGTGGAACGGAATCGAAAAAAGCGTCCCCCACGTTAGTTTCAAACCGAATCGAAAATAGCGTCTCCAGACCGAATCGAAAAAAGCGTCCCCACAAAACCATCAAAATTCTTATAAAAAATATGCTGCATAAATAATCAGTAAAAAATTGCTGCAAAAAAAGTCAAAAATTTGTAAGTCCTAACTAACATAAATCCAGCTGTAAAAAATCCTATACCAGCTGGATGCCTAAAAATAGTGGATGCCATTTAAAACCTATTTAAGCCACTTGTAACAAGTTTTATTACATGGGTAATGGGTAGCTATAGGATAAAAAAAACCCCCTATTTCTAGGGGGCTGAATTGATGCTGGAATAGTGTTAGTTTACAGATCGAATAAGGCAACCATCAAAGCCACTATACACAATACAGCTATTGTAATAATCATTTAATACCATCCTTTCGCATAAATCCAAATTGATGCTAAAACTAAACCCATTAATACGCTGAATATTGCACCTAGTAAATAATCAATTAATGTCTTCATGCGATCACCTTAATAGAGTTAAAAGAGTTTTGAGTATTTACGCCATGTCTATCGTATGTCTCTGAATTACCAGATACACGATCTAACCATGGGAACGCTTGTCTGGCGTGATCGTGGTTACGCATGCACTTAATAAACCAGTCTTCATTAATGGATTGATCTAAGACCATGTAGGCGATATCAGTAAAACAAGTAAAACTAAACTCATTAATAAAGTCTGTGATCACAGCTGGATTGATATCTGCCGCACTCAAAAATCCATAGTCTTCAAAGTCCATCAATAGTTGTTCTATTTCGTCTTCGTAATAACTGATATCACCATCATCCATCCATGCTGTGCTGAAGTTGTTGCCACGAATTCCATAATTATTATCTAGGGCATATCTGTGAATTACAGGCTTCTCTAATGCTTGTTTAGCGATCTTCTTTTTATCAGTGATAGGCTTCTTAGATGCTGAAGTTGACGCAGACCATGCATATGTATTGGATAACCACATACCAGACCAATACACGCCACTATCTTTATTGATTGTTGCCATGCGACCAGCACCATCCATCAAGACAAATTTATTAGACTTACCAATATGATCTGCCACGATCAGCTTGAAAGCTGGATGGAATGCAAAGTCTGGATTTTTACATAACATGGGTTTTAGATAATCATTGATGTAGTGCCATGTATCAGACTTGTTTGGATTGGCTTTATTACCCGTTGACAAAATGCCATTGTGCATAAGCCACATATCCAGACCATGTTCTTTTTTATTAAGGACTGGATATGGATGACAGTTGTCAAGATCAATGTTGCCATGTGTTCTCATGCGAAGATGCCATGCACAATTTTTACCCTTGATATTTTGATTGTAAAAATTTACTAGGTCTTGATCAGTTTTAGGCAACAATTTTTTGACAACAATATTACCCTTGTCCACATACATCACGCCTACACCATCACTATTAAAACTATAGAAGTCTTCTAACCAGTCTGTATGTAAAACTGGAGTTTTGTTTGTTTGAGTTATTAATAAGCACATATTTTATGTTTTCCTTGTTTATTGATTAAGCTACTTTTCTTAGATGGTCTGGACATACTGTAGGCATCCCACAAACCATATCAAAACCCTTGTTTTTAAGATAAACCCTTAAAAATCGAGTATCAGACTTGTTTTGTGGCATACAAATAAACTGAATAAACTGTTCAGTTGTGAGTTGATCTATACCAGCATCCTTACAAAAATGCCATGTGGCGTAAGTAAACTCTAAACATGCCATGATCGTCTCATACTTTAAAGAACCCTTAAATAATCTGAATTCAATGGTTTTATCGTTATTAAAATTCAATGCTTCATAACGATCACTATTCAAACCCCTAAGTTGACTATGTTTATCTTTTTTATGTCTAACCACATCTTTTAACCATGAAGTATCAGACTTTTTATCTTTAATTTTTCCATAACTAGCATCTCTTCTTGCTACTGCTTTGATCAGCTGGTAGTTGTTTGTATCATTGATAAAAAACACCATCTTCGCACCATGTAGGGTAGACATATTCGACTTGCAGATATGCACATGAAGTCCACATGTTTCAGTATTGTGGGATGCCATTCCCTTGAAAGTATGCTTAAAAAACTGTAGCTGATCTTTATGCACATCCAGACCTGTATACCCTGTCACCATCTCAAACCCATCATCCAGAGAACCATCCTCTTCGCATAAGGCATAAGTCTGCCCACGATAGCTACCAATAGCATCCAGCAAGTGTCCTGCCCTACTATCCTTATCATAATCTTCATGCTTGCATTCCATCTCTAATTCCAGACCTAAGAGAACCCTAGGGCTTCGTTGATCAAAGCTGGATGGGATATGCCCTAGTCTTCGTTTTGATGAATGATAGCTACCAATATGCTCATGTTCCCTATCGTCATCTTCGTCATCCGTATTATCTTGATAGTTATTATTACGATCAGACCAATAATAGTTATGTCGACAATTATCACAGACTGAATAATCATCATTGACATTGTGTGCTTCATTGTCGCTGTCCAAATGCCCACAATCGTTACATTCAAAGTAATACCCATCAAAATGTTCACTTAAAGTGTCATTCCAATTCTTAGTATTTCTGAGCCATCTATTGTCATTTAAATAACCACAAACTTCTAATGCGGCTTCGTAACTACCATCTTTTTTAAGACTGTTAAACATCTTCCCAAAGTCGACCAAAACTGATCGTCTAGCTATTCGACCTACTAGATCAAGACCACGATAAATAGCTTCGTTGTTTGATTGATAGTATTGGCGTGGGTTTAAATTACATCTAATCTTTTCTCTTATTGCACTAAGAGAATGATTATGATTTTTTCTTAAATACAGTATGTTGTGCATTTGTTGCCTTTCTTACTTTAGTTTAGATTAGTGAATTTTTACTGCTGTGTTACTTCTATGATTGTAACAAAAATTGTTGTGCTTGCGTGGTTTTGTTGTTTTGTGGATATGTTGTGGACTGAATGTGGGTTTAATGTGGGTATAGAGAAATGGGTTTGAGAGATATATAAAACCTAGTTTGTGGGTAATGTGGATAACTATGAAGTCTATATGCTAGTAGATTGATTTTTGATGTATGGGCATGTGTCTGGATCGCTGTATGCACGACAGCGTTACCAGCTATTCGTGCGATTTAAAACACCATGTCCACATTGTCCATTTGTCCACACTTTTCCCTTTCCCTAAAGTGTGGGTAATGTGGATAACCCTAAAACATAATGTCCACATAACCCACATAATAATTATCTAGACTATATAAATACCTACTTAAAACATTATGTCCACACTACCCACATAACCCACAACGGATTATGTTTGTCTGTATGTGTCTGGTTTTTGTTTGTTTGTCAAACATGAGACAAACACCATGTTAGTTAAGGCTTACTAACCATAGGGCAAAAACTTTTAGCATGGGGGGGGTAGGGCCAAGCCGAACGGCCCTATGGCGGCGGAGCGTTTGCTCAAACTTTTTATTTTTTTTACAAACTGCCAAAAAATCTATGATAAGATTCCACCATGTTTGATAACTTTCATTCCTATGTGTATGAGCCACGCAAGCTAGAAGCTACCGAGGCTAGATTGCAACGCATATACGATGCTGCCAAGTTAGGACTCAAAGGCGACACACTTGCCCTTGCTGCGGGGATGCGCCCTACCGAATACCGACAGCTTACGCAACTAGATCCCATTGCGGAGTATGCTGAACAAAAAGGCAAAGCCGATGGCGAGATGGAGTTATCAGCGATACTGCACAAAGCCGCAGCCGATGGCGACGCTAAAGCTGCGCTAGAAATTCTCAAGCACCAGCATGGCTGGGTAGCTAAACAACAACTGTCAATAGATGTTGAGCAACGCATCTCAATTACAGCCGCACTCGAACAAGCGCAACAGCGCGTCATCGAAGGCGTGTTCAAACAAGTGGATAATACCGAAATGCTCCACGTGAAACCTCAACTCAAACAAAAGGTGGCGTAATGGCGGATAAAAGACAGAATGTTAATTCGTTAAGCAAGATGTTGTTTAACGATGATTCAAATGATCGTTACCCTAGTGTAAGTAATGAGTTGCGTAATGCGCTAATGATGCAAGAGATAATGGGGCCTGAAACCAGATCGAGCAATCCGAATGTTGCGCCGTACGGTGGCGAGCGTCAGTTCTTGCCAGCAACCAACATACCACTACGCTATAACCCAGATGTTGATTTAAATTTGTTTACGCCGCAACCGCCGCCTCAGTTTAATACGTCAATTCGAGATGAGCGAGCGCAACAGTTAATGCAAGATGTACCGCAAGGAACTAACATTTACAACCAAGGGCCGATGAATATGCCACAGGCATTATTGGGGCAACTGCGCGGAAGTACACCACTTGGCCCAGGCATGGCACGTGTCGGCGCAACGGGTATAGCGGTACAGATGCCAAACGGGTCAATTAAGTATATGCCCAATATGTATGAAGGTGGATATGGTATGCCGTTCTTGGGTGGTAGGCTAGATGTGTCAGGCAACATGGGCGCGCAAACAATGCCGCAACGAATGTACGGTGGGAATGTGCGTTTTAGCAAAGAATTTGATTAATGCAATCCACCATCTACTCAGCGCAAGACGAACAAGAGTTAATGTCACGCCTGTGGAGTCCTGCAATCAAGGACAATCCATTGGCGTTTGTGATGTATTGTTATCCCTGGGCGCAACAGGGTACGCCGCTGGAGAATTTTACAGGGCCTAGAAAATGGCAACGTGAGATCTTACTGGACATAGCCGAACATATTAAGCAGAACCAAGGCAAGCTGGACTTTAATGTATTGCGAGAAGCGGTAGCGTCTGGGCGTGGAATTGGTAAGTCGGCGCTAGTCTCATGGCTAGAACATTGGATGTTATCCACCAGAATAGGCGCAACCGTCATCGTGTCGGCTAACTCGGAATCGCAGCTGCGCTCAGTCACCTGGGCGGAGATAACTAAGTGGCTCAGTATGTCCATCAACAGTCATTGGTTTGAGGTAAGCGCAACCAGAGTGATGCCAGCCAAATGGTTGACTGAGCTAGTCGAACGGGATTTGAAAAAAGGCACGCGGTATTGGGGTGTTGAAGGACGGCTCTGGTCGGCGGAGAATCCTGATGCTTACGCAGGGGTTCACAACTACGACGGGGTAATGGTTATATTCGATGAGGCGTCGGGTATTGATGATTCTATTTGGGCGGTGACATCTGGGTTCTTCACGGAAAACACACCCAACAGGTTTTGGATGGCGTTTAGCAACCCACGACGCAATAGCGGGTATTTTTATGAGGCGTTCCACTCCAAGCGAGAGTTTTGGAAAAACCGCAACATTGACTCGCGCCAAGTCGAAGGTACAGACAAGAACGTGTATGAGCAGATCATCGCTGAGTACGGCTCGGACTCGGTGCAAGCCCACGTCGAAGTGTACGGTCTGTTTCCGAACGCGTCCGATGATCAGTTCATTAGCGTCAACACAGTCGAAGAAGCCATGCAACGGGAAAAGTACAAGGATAATACCGCGCCCATCATCATTGGGGTTGACCCTGCACGGTTTGGCTCGGACTCAACCGTCATCGCTGTTAGGCAAGGGCGGGATGTCATAGCCATCAAGAGGCACAAGGGTGACGATACTATGGAAACAGTTGGGCGGGTGATCGAAGCTATTGAGGAATATCAGCCGACGCTAGTCAACATCGACGAAGGTGGGCTAGGAGCTGGTGTAGTGGATCGGCTAAAAGAACAACGCTACAAGATCAAAGGTGTTAACTTCGGGAACAAAGCAAAGAACAGTATGATGTATGGTAACAAACGGGCGGAGATGTGGGGCGATATGCGAGAATGGCTCAAGTCAGCGAGCGTGCCTACGGATCGGTACTTGAAAAGTGATTTGATCTCGCCCATGATGAAGCCTGATAGCAAGGGAAGCATATTCTTGGAATCAAAGAAAGACATGAGGTCAAGAGGACTGGCGTCACCTGACGCAGCGGACGCTATTGCATTGACTTTTGCGTTTCCTGTTGCACATCGGGAATATAAGGGTATAATCCGAAAGAATACGTACCAGAATCAAGGTGCAGTCTCTAATTCTTGGATGGGGTCATAATGGCTACTAAACACGACAAACCAATAGCTCGCACGACCACGGGTAAGGGTAAGAACTATAACCCAACTGATAAGGGTGCGGGGATGACCGCCAAAGGGCGCGCCGAGTACAATGCAAAAAACAACAGTAATTTGAAAGCACCTGCACCGAATCCGAAAACAAAAGCAGATGCTGGTAGAAAAGCATCGTTTTGTGCGAGAATGTCAGGAGTTGTTAAAAACGCTAAAGGCGACGCCCCACGCGCTAAAGCTGCACTTAAAAATTGGAACTGCTAAAGGAGAATTAAATGGCAACTAAACCTGGACTATATGCTAATATTCTAGCTAAACGTGCAAGAATAGAAGCAGGATCTAAAGAAAAAATGCGCAAAGTGGGTAGTAAAGGCGCGCCAACTGCCAAAGATTTTAAAGATTCAGCTAAAACTGCAAAGAAGAAATAATCATGCCGTTAAAAAAATCAGCTAGTCCTAAAGCATTTCGAGAGAATGTTAAAGCCGAAATAAAAGCAGGCAAACCTGTCAAACAAGCGGTAGCGATAGCGTATGCTACCAAGCGCAGCGCAGCTAAACCAGCAGGCAAGATGAAAAAATAATGGCATACGACCAAACAAACATGAACCTTGTCGGTAAAGTAGCCGACGTCGGTAGCAACCCAACAACCAATGAAGATCCAAAGGATAAGTTATCTACGATGCGCTCACGCTTTACAACAGCGTTGTCGGCGTATAGCGAATCCCGCGAAGATGAACTAGATGACCTTCGATTTATGGCTGGTTCTCCAGATAATCAATGGCAATGGCCTGCTGACGTATTGGCAACTAGAGGATCTGTTCAAGGACAGACCATCAACGCTAGACCTTGCCTCACTATTAACAAACTGCCTCAACACGTCAGGCAAGTTACTAACGAACAACGTCAAAATCGACCCTCTGGGAAGGTAATCCCTGCGGATGATAAAGGCGACGTTGAAGTTGCTGAAATCTTTGATGGCATGGTGCGTCATATAGAGTACATCTCTGATGCGGATGTAGCCTATGATACGGCTTGCGATAATCAAGTCACCTACGGTGAAGGTTATATCCGTATTTTGACGGAATATTTAAACGATGCAACTTTTGATCAAGACATCCGTATTGGCAGAATCCGTAACGCTTTTAGCGTTTACATGGATCCATTAATTCAAGACCCATGCGGATCAGACGCAGAATACTGCTTTATTACAGAAGATATACAAAAAGACGAATACGAAAGAGAGTTCCCAGACGCTGCGCCCATCTCATCCATGCTAGCGCAAGGTGTAGGTGACTCCTCACTTAGCCAATGGATAAACGAAAACACAATCCGTATAGCTGAATACTTCTATTACAAACATACACCAACTAAACTGAATCTGTACCCAGGCAATATGAGCCATTTTGACGGCTCACCTGAAGATAAGCAGATGAAGATGATGGGTTTAAAGCCAATCAAGAGTCGGATGGTCGATGTTAAAAAAGTCATGTGGATGAAAACCAACGGCTTTGAAGTCCTAGAAGAAAGAGAATGGGCAGGCAAGTTTATTCCTGTCATTCGGGTAGTTGGTAACGAATTTGAAGTTGATGGTCGTCTGTATGTATCGGGCTTGGTTCGAAACGCTAAAGATGCCCAAAGAATGTATAATTACTGGGTTAGCCAAGAAGCTGAAATGTTGGCCTTGGCACCAAAAGCACCGTTTATTGGTTACGGCGGTCAGTTTGAAGGCTATGAGCAGAATTGGAAAACGGCTAATACAACCAACTGGCCTTATTTAGAAATTAACCCAGATGTAACGGACGGCGCAGGCGCAGTATTGCCATTACCGCAACGCGCCCAACCGCCAATGGCATCGAGTGGGCTATTGCAAGCAAAAGCTGGCGCATCCGATGACATTAAATCTACCACAGGCCAATACGACTCGAGCTTAGGTGCCACAAGCAACGAACGCTCAGGTCGGGCTATCCTGGCAAGAGAGAAACAAGGCGACACAGGTACTTATCACTATGTTGATAATCTATCTAGGGCTATTCGCCATGTAACTCGACAACTAGTCGATATGATCCCTAAAATCTATGATACCGAGCGTATTGCAAGGATTGTAGGCTTAGATGGTGAAGTCGATATGGTGAAGATTAACCCAATGCAACCTGAAGCCGTCAAGAAAATCATTGATGAGCAGGGCATGGTAATCGAAAAAGTCTATAACCCTAGCGTTGGTACATACGATGTAGTTGTTACTACTGGCCCAAGCTACATGACTAAGCGCCAAGAGGCATTAGATGCAATGAGCCAACTGTTGCAAGGCAATCCGCAACTTTGGTCGGTAGCTGGCGATCTGTTCGTTAAGAATATGGATTGGCCTGGCGCACAAGAAATGGCAAAACGCTTTGCTAAAACAATTGATCCAAAATTAATGCAAGACGACGATAAACCCCCTGAGCTACAGGCTGCTGAACAACAGATTCAAGCAATGGGCCAAGAACTCGACCAATTACAAGGGATGTTACAAAATGTTAATAAATCAATGGAAGCTCAAGATCTCCAACGTAAAGAATTTGAAGCCACTATTAAAGCGTTTGATGCAGAAACTAAGAGACTTACTGCCGTTCAAGCGTCCATGACACC
>Ga0304730_1001218_pt1 | contig 20052 bp, 20 predicted proteins | sample M_130628_MF_Meta_FD_190474 | JGI IMG/M metagenome (GOLD analysis project Ga0304730, IMG submission 190474) | Freshwater microbial communities from Lake Montjoie, Canada to study carbon cycling - M_130628_MF_MetaG (v2) (version 2) | ecosystem: Environmental > Aquatic > Freshwater > Lake | place...
TGGTGATTGGTGCAATTATAAAAGGGGATACAGACCATTACGAGTATGTTTGTCAATATGTGACCCAAGGCTTTTCAACCATTGCAGCAACAAAAACAACACCTGTAATCTTTGGTATTTTAACAACGCAAAATGAAGCTTTAGCTTATGAAAGAGCGGCAATTGATAAGATGAATAAAGGTCAAGAATTTGCAGTAACAGCCATAGAGATGATTCAATCTTTTAAATTTTTGTAGTCGAAATCTAGTTAGTCTAGTTGCTTATTTTTCTTTCAAGAATTATTTAACTTGTTCGTACAAGTGATTGATTAAGCCGTCGGCCAAGCCAATTTTTGGAACATGAATTTCATCTATATTGGCCCATTTCATGGTATATGCATAGATGTTCAATGCAGGAACAATTACATCTGCTCTATCTCTTTTTAAAAGATAAGTGTGCATTCTTTCTTCTACAGTCATTGGTTCTAAAACTCTATGGAATTCTCTGATCACCTCAATAGGAATACTCTTTAGATTTTTTGAATTAATCATGGAGTATATTTTATTAATATTTCCACCAGACCCAATAGCAATCATTTTAGGATAGGTTCTCCCAATTTCTTTTAAAGTTTGCTTGAGATCTTCCCAAACAGCATCATCTACTTTGTTTGTTAAAATACGAACAGTGCCGATATTGAAAGATTTTTGAAATGCAACTGCAGACTTATGAAAAAGCGTCACTTCTGTACTGCCACCACCAACGTCAATGTATAAATAGCTCTTATTAGCGTCTAATAGTTCTGCAATATGATTTTCATAAATGATTTCAGCTTCTAAATCACCTGATATGACTTCTACTTTTACGCCTGTTTCAACCCTAATTTCTTTGATGATTTCTTTTGAATTGCTAGCATCTCTCATTGCACTCGTTGCACAAGCAATATAATGATCCACTTCATACACTTTCATTAAGGCACTAAATGCATTAATTGTATTTAAGAGCATTTTCTTTTTTCTGAATCCAATATAGCCTTTTTCAAATACGTCAAATCCAAGTCTAAGAGGAATACGGATTAGATTTAATTTATTAAATTCTGTTTCATTTCCATGCTTAACGACTTCGCAAATAAGTAACCTTGCAGCGTTGCTGCCAATATCAATTGCTCCTAAAATCAATGTATGTTATCTTTTACCTTTTAAAAATTTGTACGTCTCCTCCTGTGATTTAAAACGAGTTGCTTTTTCCGAAGGTACATATTTATTACTTAAATCTATATCTAAGATTCTTGCTTTCTGGTTGTCTTTTAATTGAATATGAATCATATCAATTAATTCTTTTTTTATGACTGGATCTACAATTGGAACCGCAACTTCGATTCTATGGTCCAAATTCCTAACCATCCAATCTGCACTAGAGATAAATACTTTTTGGTTGCCTTTATTATTAAAAATAATCACCCTTGCGTGTTCTAAATACTGGTCTACAATACTGATTGAATTGATTTTGCCTGCATTTTTTTCATTCACACTCTTAAGTGTTAGTATGCCTCTAATGATCAAATTCACTTTTACACCAGCCTTAACTGCTTTATATAAAGCGTCTAACAGAATGGTATCAGTCAATGAATTTAATTTGACTGTGATGGAAGCGACATAACCTTTTTTTGCAATTTGAATCTCTTTTTCGATCAAGTCCAATAATCCAGAACGCATATTAATTGGTGAAATCAGCAAATTCCTCATTTTAACAATTGGCTTATCACCTAATTGCCAATTTCCTAAATAGTTAAAAATTCTGTTTGCCTCGTTCATTAAAGTAACATTCTTGGTCATCAAACAATGATCCGCGTATATTTTTGCAGTTTTCTCATTTAAATTCCCCGTGCTAATAAATCCATACTGTACAAGCTTATTTTTCACCCTTTTCTGAATCACACATAGTTTTGCATGCACTTTCATATTCGGAATTCCTACAAGCACGGTAATACCTTCCTCCTCCATGATGGTTTTCCACTCTAAATTTGCCTCTTCATCAAATCTTGCTTTCAATTCTAAAAAGACGGTCACCTTCTTACCATTTCTAGCAGCATTGATCAATGCATTGATCACTTTTGAGTTGGATGCTAATCGATAGGCCGTGATTTTGATAGAGATCACGGTATCGTCCATCGCGGCTTCACGTAGCATGTCTATTACAGGATCGTAGGCGTGGTAGGGGAAATGCAACATGATATCCTTTTGCATGATCAAATCAAAAACCATCACCTTTTTCTTAAACGCAGGATGGATAAATGGCCTTGGACGATTGTAATTGGGCTCTTTTATGACATTAGGGAAATCCATAAAATGCCTGAAATTATGGATATGACCTCCTGGGATAATACTACTCTTTCGGTTCAAACCTAATTTCTTAATCAAAAATTCTAGCATTTCTGGATTCATATCCTTCTCATATACAAATCTTACTGGCTTTCCTTTTCTTCTGTTTTTAATCCCTTTTGAAATTTTATCAATAAAATTCAAACCTACTTCCTGGTCTAAATCGATCTCTGCATCTTTTGTAATTTTAAATACATGCGCATCAAACTGATTGAATTTAAAATGAGAGAATATGATTGGTAGGTTAAATTCAATTAAATCTTCCAATAGCATAATGGTTGTAAATCCATTTTTAGATGGCAAAATAATGAATCTGCCCACAGATCTAGACGGCACTTCGATTAGCGCAAATTTTTGTTGGTAGGCATCGTTCTTATTACCCATAACAATTGCTAGGTACAAACTCTTGTCTCTTAAATAAGGTAATTGAGGTAGATTCTCAATCATTAAAGGGATGATATCATGTCTTACTTCGTTGTCAAAATAGGTTTTTACAAATTCCTTTTGTTCTGCATTAAGCTGCTTGTTATCAACCATTAAGATTTTGTTCGCCTTTAGCTCTTTTAAGATATTTTGCCAGATTCTGTTGAATTCATTTTGCTGTCTTAAAACGACGCTTTGAATTTCATCTAAGATGACTTGCGGCGATGCAATCAAATCAATATTTACACCCTTTTTCTTATCTATCAATTCCACCATTCTTTTTAATGTCGCAACGCGTACTCTAAAAAACTCGTCTAAATTATTGGAGAAGATACCTAAGAATCTTATTCTTTCTTGTAATGGGACAGTAATATCGTTTGCCTCCTGTAATACCCTAGCATTAAAACTGAGCCAGCTAATATCTCTAGGAATGTGCTTTTGTTTCATAAAGACTTGATTTATAGTTGGTAAATCTACAATATATGTATTTTTCATGTACTTGCTTAACAAAAAGTTAATATATAGATAATAATACCCACACAATTTGCATAGGGAGATCAACGTATTTTGCATAAACAAGCCATCATGAACAAACGCCCATTGGATGTATGTGTAATTAGTGATATTCATTTAGGCACATTTGGTTGCCAGGCACATGAATTACTTAATTATTTAAAAAGCATTGAGCCCAAGACCTTGATTCTGAACGGCGATATCATTGATATCTGGCAGTTTAACAAACGCTACTTTCCAGCAAGTCATATGGCGGTGATCAAACGTATTTTTAGCATGGCCAGTAAAGGCACTAGAGTGGTCTATATTACTGGTAATCACGACGAAGCTTTAAGAAAGTATGGTCATTTTGAAATGGGAAACATACAATTGACCGATAAAATTGTATTTGAAATCAATGGTGAAAAAAATTGGGTATTTCACGGGGATGTGTTTGATAGAACAACCAAAGGAAGTGCTAAATTATTAGCAAAATTGGGTGGATATGGCTATGATTTATTGATTCTAATTAATAGTGCAGTCAATTATGTTTGCACCCTTCTTGGACGTGAAAAAATGAGTATCAGCAAGCAGGTTAAAAATGGGGTAAAGAAAGCTGTTTCATGGATCAATAATTTTGAGCAAACAGCGGCAGAATTAGCGATAGAGAATGGGTATAAATATGTGATTTGTGGACATATTCATCAACCACAACACCGTGTTGTGACGACTGATAAAGGAAGTGTAACTTATTTAAATAGCGGGGATTGGATCGAAAATTTAACCGCGTTAGAATATGCAGATAAAAACTGGTCATTATACCAATATGATCCTAATCAATTTGAGAAAGTAGAATCCAAAAAACTAACTAAAATAGTTAATTTACAAGAAGAGCTTACTGTATTAACTAATGAAGTGGCATTTCAAGTATCTATCTAATGAATATACTTTACGCAGTTCAAGGTACTGGGAATGGTCATATTAGTAGAGCCATTCAACTCTATCCATTTTTAAAAACATATGGTAATATTGACTTCTTCATTAGTGGGTCTAATGCCGATCTAAAAACTGACTTACCTGTTGTAGGAAGAAGTAAAGGGATTAGCCTTTTTTATAAAGCGACTGGGGGCTTGGATTATTTAAAAATTATTAGATCATTTTCTTTCAAGATTTTTGTAGACGCCTACAAATTGCCTGTCAATAAGTATGACTTGGTCATCAACGATTTTGACTTTGTAACTTCATTGGCTTGTTTATTTAGGAAAAAAAAGAGTGTACAGTTTGGACACCAAGCAAGTTTTCAAAGCAATAAAACACCAAGGGCAAAAAATAATAACTTTTTTGGAGAATTCATTTTGAAGCATTTTGTAAAAAGCACACATTACCTAGGCTTGCACTTTAAAGCTTATGATCAGTATGTATACAATCCAATCATCAAACAAGAAATCATTGATGCGACACCAACCGATGATGGCCATATATCGGTCTATTTACCGCATTATTCCATTGCCTATTTGGAACCTTACTTTTTAGCTCAATCAGAGTATCATTTTGAAGTGTTTAGTGCCGAAGTAACATCTATAAGAAATTATAAAAATATTGTCTACTTTCCTATTAGTAATAGTGGATTTACTAAAAGCATGATTCGGTCCCATGCAGTCATTACAGGAGGTGGTTTTGAAACCCCTGCAGAAGCAATGTATATGAATAAAAAGGTATTAAGCATCCCTATTTCTAAGCATTATGAGCAATTATCGAATGCAGCTGCGCTATCTGACTTAGGCGTAAAAGTATTATTACAGATAGACCAAGACTTTCACCCTATCTTTACAGACTGGATCCATCATACAGCGCCTGTAAAATTAGATTTAACCCATTCCACAAAAGATATTGTTGCCCAATTAATTAAACAAACACAAAACAGTTAACGATGTACAAAATTTTAAATCAAGAGCATGAGACAGTCGCATATATCCAAAATATGATGATCTTGAATAAAAAAAGAGAGAAAGTCATTGGATTGGTGATTGGAGATTGTTTTTTTGGAAATGACAATAAAGTGATTGGTAAGATCATCGATCAAAAAGTGTATTTATTGAATGGCGATATCATTGGTACTATAGAAACGAATAAAGATAAAAAAGACCCAGAGCTAAAAAAAGGGTTAATGCTAGAAGCTTGGGATATCTTGAGCAATATTAAAAGTCATACTTCTGATTGGATAACCCTTTCAAAAAAATGGTCCAAAAAATCTTTTATCGAAGTATTGCTTTAATTGGGGTTTAAATTCAATTTAGTTTAAGAAAGGGTTACCCCATTTTTTATTTACATATACATTATTGCCTCCTAGGGTTTGCATAAAGGCAACTATTGCAGCAATCTCAGCTTCTGTCACATTCAAGTTTTGTCCATTCCCACCAGGTCTTAATCTTGGATCTAAATTAGTATTTCTAGGATTCAAATTAATAGTATTGTAATGATTGATGACAGCTCGTAAACTTCTTAATACACCCGTGTGCATCATTGGGGTATTGATTGCCCCTGTGGCATTGGTAATATCTCTTAATGTAGCTGCTCTTGTATTGGTGATATCAATTCCATTGGGACTATTTGCAATGCCAATAATTCCATTGTTTAAAGTATTAGGGTCAATGTCAAATTCAGGCGCATTATGGCAAGCATTACATCCTAGGCCACCAGTTGTTCTTAGGCCTGCTGCATTAAATACTGGCGCAGTTGTAAAGAGGGTTTTACCTTGATTTTCTTGTACAGTGAAATTGGGGAATGCTTGGTTGTCATTATTGACTTGGGCTCTTCCGATATCATATTTTGAATCAAAAGACTGAATGCTATTGATAAATGAAGCTAAAGAAGTTTGAATTCTATTTTCTGTCACTATTGTATCTCCAAAGGCAAATTTAAACAACTCCTTATAGTAATTGATTGTGGTTAATTTGCTTGTAAGTGTTGCAAAATTGCCTCTTCCATTTTGACCACTAAATCCCATTTCAAGATGGTCTTCGATTGGCATGGTTGTTTGAATATTTAAATTTGCCGCTCTTTCATTCCAAAAAAACTTTGCTTCATTGGCAAATCTTGTGTTGACTAAACGCATTGAATGACGGATGGTTAAACCGCCTTCTACACCAGCACTTACCACAGCAGTGTCACCAAACGCAAAATTTTGTTTGTGACAGCTTGCACAGGATATGGTATTATTGATGCTTAAATTTTTATCATAAAATAATACCCTTCCTAAAGTGGCTGTTTTATCGGTAATAACATTGTTGCCTAAATTATTTTTTAAGATATAGGAAGGTTTCCCTTGGTTGGCATAATTTTCTAAATTAGTTGGATCAATTGCAATACCAAATGCCAATTTAATTGCCGTATAAGGGTCGACAGATGTTGTCACATTGTTAGTGGTCGCAACTGTAGGAGTAGCAATAGGTGTTGGGATGATTGTGATTGCATCATTTTTTGAACAACCTATGATACAAAAAATACCTGCAAAAAAGGTTAAGGTAATAAATGATTGTAAACGCATAGGGGGCAATTTAGTTTGTCAGTAAGGTTGATTACATACTAGGACAACCCATGGATTCATAGGTTTAAACTTAAAAAGCTATTTAACATTTCTTTTGAATATGCCCGCTTTAAAATAGTCCATTAGCTGACCATCCTGATATACAATTCCTCCACTTTTTTTCTAGCCCAGGGCGTTTTGCGTAAAAATTTTAAGCTGGATTGAATACTTGGATCAATATTGAAGCAGTTAATGGGGATATGTTGTCCTAAATCCTCCCATCCAAAATGTCGCACTAGTTCCTCCATGATAAAGGCGAGTGTTTTTCCGTGCAAAGGGTCTTTATGCATTTGTTCCATACACAATATTAAGTAATTTGCCGCTATGAATGCAGACCGGTACTTTTTATTGAATAAGCCAATGAATATGGTGTCTCAATTTGTGAGCACGCACAAGGTGCAACTACTTTCAGATATTGACTTTAATTTTCCGGAGGGCACGCATGCGATTGGCAGGCTCGACCAAATGTCAGAAGGCTTATTATTATTAACCACCAATAAAAAAGTCACAAAATTATTGTTCCAAGGCGTGCGTCCACATACAAGAACCTACTTGGTGCAAGTTAAAAATAAAGTAAGCCAAGCAACTTTAAAACAATTAAGAAATGGTGTAGATATCTCAGCACCGAATGGCAGTTCTTATACCACCGCGCCATGTAAAGTGGATTTAATAGATCCGCCAAAAGCTTTATGGAATAATGGTATTGTATTGCATGAAAATCAACAATCAGATTGGTTGCGCATTGAATTAACGGAGGGTAAATATCATCAAGTACGTAAGATGGTAGCCACTATGCACCACCGATGCATACGATTAGTTAGATGGTCTATAGAAGATTTAAATGTTGAATCTATATTACCTGGGCAAGTGCAAGAAGTGGACGAGACGTATTTTTTTAAAGCCTTGAATTTATAAGTAGTTTTTTAAGTTTAGTTCAATCCAATTCAATCATCTAACTTATCTAAAACCAATCTTTAAATTTACTCAAGTCTACATTGCCCCCTGTTAAAATAATACCCACTTTTTTTCCTTTAAATAAGTCTGCATTTTTTAACACAGCAGCGAGTGGCACAGCGCAGCTTGGCTCTATAATAATCTTCATTCTTTCGTACACCAATCTTAAAGCTGCTTTTATTTCGTCTTCTGATACCAATAAAATATCAGCAACATGTGCTTGAATGATTTCAAGGGTGCGTTCACTTAAGGTGGTCATTAAGCCATCTGCAATGGTATTGACAAATGGTGCTTTTTCTACTTTTCCTGATTGAATACTCAAGACTGCATCTGCAGCGCCTTCTGGTTCTCCCGCATATACTTTTAATCCTGGTTTAAAATAGTGTGCACCTAAACAAGTACCAGATAATAATCCACCACCACCTACAGGCGTCACAACAATATCTATATCTGGCATGGCCTCAATAATTTCTTTTACACATGTCGCTTGTCCAGTAATGACTTCGTCATTGTCATAGGGATGAATAAATGTGGCGCCAGTTTTGTCCACAATGGCTTGTAAAGTAGATTCTCTTGCAGCTTGATTAGAAGCACAAATTGTGACTTCTGCTCCATATCCTTTTACTGCATTCACTTTTACTTGTGGGGAGGACTCTGGCATCACGATATAAGCTTTGATCCCTAACATTTTTGATGCAAAAGCCAATGCCTGAGCATGGTTTCCAGAAGAGTGTGTAGCAACACCTTTTTCCAATTGTGCCTTTGTTAGTTGTAGACTTGCATTCATGCCACCTCTTATTTTAAATGCACCAATTTTTTGAAAGTTCTCACATTTGAAATAGAGGTCCAATCCATACAGCGCATTGATACTTTTACATGTCATAATGGGCGTGTTGTGGATATAGGGCGCAATACGAATCGCTGCTGCTTCAATGGATGCTTTTGTAATTTTCATGGAATGAATTTAAACATTATTTCCTTATCTTGAAGGATGCAAAGGGAACATAAAAAAATTGGCATCTGGACAAGCACTTCGCTTGTTGTTGGGAACATGATTGGCGCAGGTGTTTTTTTGATACCTTCGGCCTTGGCTAGTTTTGGAAGTATCAGTTTAATTGGTTGGGTATGCTCTGCAATGGGTGCGATTGTAATTGCAAAAGTATTTGCCAACCTCAGCAAGTTAATCCCGGCTTCTGATGGCGGGCCTTATGCCTTTACAAAAGCAGGCCTAGGTGATTTTGCAGGTTTTTTAGTAGGCTGGGGCTATTTAATTTCTGTTTGGACAACCAATGCAGCCATTGCGGTGTCTTTGGTGAGTGCATTGAGTACTTTTTTTCCAATACTGGCTCAAAATTCAAGCGTCGCTTTAGCAACGGGGTTGGCCTTTCTTTGGTTTCTGACTTGGGTGAATACCTTGGGGGTATTTGCTTCTGGTAGAGTAATACTCATGACCACCATACTTAAAATAGTGCCACTTGTGTTAGTGGCCATTGGTGGTATTTTATTTATAGATCTACAAAATTTATTACCATTTAATATGAGTGGGACAAGCAGCTGGCAAGCCATTACGGCGACCACCACTTTAACTTTTTTTGCATTTTTAGGAATTGAATGTGCTACCATTCCATCAAGTAGTGTAGACAATCCAGGAGAAAATATTTCAAAAGCAACCATGCGTGGTGTTTGGATTGCTGCTGCAATTTATATCTTTAGCACGGCAGCTATCATGGGGATGATTCCTGCAAGTCAATTGCAAAATTCCATTACGCCTTTTGCAGATGCTGCAGAAAAAATTTATGGACATGGTGCGAAATACTGGGTGAGCGCAGGCGCTGCCATTGCTGCTTTTGGGGCATTGAATGGGTTTGTACTAGTGCAAGGACAAATGCCTTTTGCGATGGCAAAAGATAATTTGTTTCCAACATTTTTCTCAAAACAAAATCGTAAAGGAGTGCCTGCTAATGGCGTGATTGTATCTAGTATCATTATTACTTTACTCATGTTCATGAACAATTCAAAAAATTTAGCAGGCCAATTTAAATTGTTAATACTGCTCTCTACATTTTTTACTTTGTTACCTTATTTATTTACAACTGTGTCTTATTTAATTGTTCGAGCAAAACAGGCAACAACCTATACTAGAACCAAAACAATTACAGCAATAGGAATAAGCATATTGGCATTTACTTTTTCTATGTGGATGCTCATTGGTTCCGGACAGGAAATTGTTTACTGGGGATTCATCATGCTCATGATGGGCGTGCCTTTCTATGTATATATGGTTTATAAGAAGTAATTTCGTAGTAACTACAACACAAAAATCATACAATGGAAAATTCATATCAAAGATTAATAGAAAATAACAAAAGATGGGTGGCAGAACAGTTACAATTAGACCCCGCATTCTTTGAAAAATTATCCAATGGTCAAACCCCTGAGTACTTGTGGATTGGTTGTTCGGACAGCAGGGTGCCAGCAGAATCCATCACTGGAACGGACCCAGGCGAAATGTTTGTGCATCGTAATATTGCCAATATGGTGGTACATAGCGATATGAATATGCTGAGTGTGTTATCCTATGCGGTTGAAGTGCTTAAAGTAAAACATATAATTGTATGCGGGCATTATGGTTGTGGTGGGGTCATGGCTGCCATGAAAAACCAGCAGTTTGGGTTAATTGACAATTGGTTAAGACATATAAAGGATGTGTACAGGTTTTACCACGAAGAATTAGACGCCATTGAAGATGAAGCTTTAAGAGCTAGAAGGTTTGTAGAAGTGAATGTGCAGGAACAGGTGCACGATTTGGGTAAAACATCGATTGTTCAAAATGCTTGGAAAAGAAACCAGCCATTGCACTTACATGGATGGGTCTACGATATTCATGATGGACTCATCAATGACTTAGGTGTAAACTTCACTTGTCCAAAAGATTTACATAATGTATATCACCTTGATTAGTAATATTTTATTAAAAAAAGGGCACTCTTAGTAGTGCCCTTTTTTATGCCCTTTAATGATTAGTTAATATTAAGTTCATATTGGCTTAACAATTTGGTAACATGACTATTTGATATTTGCCATACAAATAAAATCATATCGTGAAAAGGATACTACTATTTATAATTTGTTTTGTTGCAGCTATTTCGGTTCAAGCGCAAAAAGCAAAATTGACAGGTAAGGTTACAAACGTAAAAAATGATGTTTTAGTTGGGGTTACACTAACTTTAAAATCAGATAAGAGTCAAGTTTCAAAAACAGATATCGAAGGTAGATTCAGTTTCAATATCGATATCAATAAAGCTTATACATTAGATTTTTCTTATGTAGGATATAAAGCAAAATCAATCGATGTTACAGGTGCTACAACTGCTAATGAAGAAATTGTATTAGATGTTTTATTAGATGAGTCTGGAAAAAACTTAACTGATGTAGTGGTTTCTTCTACAAGATCAACTAATAAAGGTGCTACTGATAATGCATTAATCGCTTATCAAAAGAATACCAACACGGTGGCTTCAGTCATTTCTGCTGAGTCTATCAAACGTAGTCCAGATAGAAACACTGCGGAAATTTTAAAAAGAACTCCAGGTGCATCTATTCAAGAAGGTAAATACATTATTGTAAGAGGTTTGGCGGATCGTTATAACCAAGCAATGTTAAATGGTATCTTATTGACAAGCACTGAACCTGACCGTAAAACATTCTCTTTCGATTTATTCCCTTCTCAAATTATTGATAACATTATCATTAATAAAGCATTCGTTCCAGAATTACCAGGTGAGTGGGCAGGTGGTTTAATCCAAGTAAACACAAAAGATGTACCTACAAAGAATTTCTTTAATATTCAGATTGGAACAAGCGCAAATACTTTAATTACAGGAAAAGACTTTCTAAAAGACGAAGGCGGAAAAACAGATTATTTAGGTTTAGACGATGGTACAAGATCGTTACCTGCAGGTTATACAACTAAATCAAGCTTTGATACTTCTAGTAATGCTTCAAAAACAGAATTAGGTAAAAGAATGTCTAATAATTGGTCTCCAGTTACAACTACTGCGAAACCAAATGTGAGTTTGCAAATGAATGGTGGATTTACTGGTACATTATGGGGCAAAAAAATAGGAGGAATTATAGGCATCAACTATGCTAACGCATACAGATTCCAAGATAATGTGAATAATCAAAATAATATTATTGGTGAAAAAATCAATCCAATTATTGAATTAAAAGATAAGAAGTATATTAATGATGTTAATATGGGTGCAATTGCTGGATTGTCTATGTTCTTAAATCCATTGAATAAAATTAGTTATAAGGCAATTGTGAATGTCAAAACTTCTAATTCATACAATCAAAGATTTGGTCAGGATTATTCTAGACAAGATCTAGTAAAAGGAAACGAGTTTGTATTTGGACAAAATGTCTTCTTTACAAATCAATTAAACGGAGAACATAGTTTATCTCAAAAACTAAAATTCAATTGGTACGGTGCTTTCAATATTTTAGATAGTTATAGCCCGGATCAAAGAAGAATTTTGTATACTAAAAGTGTTACTGGTTCAGATCCTTATGTACTGAATATTTCAAATACACTTTCTCAACAATCTGGAAGTCGTGTATTCCAATCTTTATCTGATTATATTTATACTGCTGGTGGTGATTTTACTTTTAAAGTAAAATCACAAACCATTAAGACAGGATATATGATGCAAATAAAGGATCGTATGTATGATGCACAATTATTTGCGATCTATTTACCAAAAGATAACGCAACATTGAGAGGGTTAGACGCTGCTTCTGCTTTTGTGCCTCAAAATTTTGGCAATGGTGCAGACAATAAATTTGCTTTCAACTCTATTCAAAATAGAAACTTTAGATATATGGCTAACACCATATTAAACGCAGGTTTCGTTCAATTCGATAATAAATTATCAGACGGATTAAGAGTTGTTTGGGGTTTAAGAGTAGAAAATTTTGACCAATTGGTTGGATCTGTTAAGAAATGGGATGACCGTCATACCTATTCAAAAGTGACTGACTTTTTACCAGGCGTGAATGCTACTATAAAATTATCTCAAAAAGCAAATTTAAGATTGACTGGTTCTCAAACAGTGATTCGACCAGAATTAAGAGAGTTATCAAAATTAACAATTTATGATTTTGATTTAAACGCTGCAGTTTCTGGAGAGCCAAATTTAAAAAGAACAAAAATTACCAATACAGACTTAAGATATGAATTGTATCCATCTGCTGGAGAAATGTTCACAGTAGGTGTTTTCTATAAGAACTTCGAAAACGCTATTGAAAGTATCTATTATGAAGGTTCTGGAGGATCAAGTTTATTTACTTATCAAAATGTAAAAAAAGCAACTGCATTTGGTTTTGAAGTAGAAGGACGTAAAAAATTATCTACAAGATTCACTTTACAAGCAAACGGTTCTTATATCAATTCAAAAATTGATGATGCTGCTTTAAAAGTAAGCAGAGCCTTGCAAGGACAGTCTCCATATTTGATCAATGCTGGTTTATTATATGATGTAGTTGAAAAAGGGTTCAATATGACTGCCTTATTTAACCAAGTTGGTAAAAGAATTTATTTAGTTGGTGATGCATTCGGTGCTGGTGCTCCAGATGTATTTGAAAATCCAAGAGCATTAGTGGATTTCCAAATCAGTAAAAAATTCGCAGAAAATAAAGCAGAAATTAAATTTACTATGTCTGATATCCTAAATCAAAGACAAATTTTCTATCAAAACAATACTATCAACACGGATTATAATAAATCAAAAGATGCTATTCGTTTCTCTAGAAAATTCGGTACCACTTTTGGCGTAACACTTAACTACTCATTATAATAAACAATCAAACACTTTTTTTAAATACAACAACAATGAAACAATTATTTATTTTATCTCTCGCTTTTTTAGCCATTACTGGTTGTAGAAAGATCGAAACAGACGGCGAAAAAGAAATCTTCGTAGTAACGAAGGAAGTTACACCTGTTGGTGTGGTATCTAATACCATCACTTTATCTGGTGTATTAACAAAAGACACTACTTTATATGCAAAAGATGTAAACTATCTTTCTGGTAAAGTATATGTTCCCAAAGGAATTACTTTAACAATCCAATCAGGTGCTAAAGTACAAGGTAAGTCTGGTGCTAATGTGGCAGCTTTGATTGTTGCACGTGGTGGTAAATTAGTTGCCATAGGTACTGAAACTTCTCCAATTGTATTTACTTCTTCTGCTGCAAATCCACAATCAGGTGACTGGGGTGGTATTGTATTATTAGGTACTGCAACAGTGAACCAATCATTAGCATGGAAAGGAACTACCTATACTGGTTTAACTTCAGTGGAGGGTGGTGTGAATGATACAGAAGTAGGTTATGGTTTAGCAGGTTCTGGTGATCCAGCTTTCCCTACAGGCAATGATGCTGATAATTCTGGTATTTTGTCTTATGTAAGAATTGAGTATGCAGGTTATGCATATTTACCAGATAACGAATTGAATAGCTTAACAATGGCTGGTGTAGGTAGTGGTACAACTATTGACCATATTCAAGTTACTTATGCAAAAGATGATGCATTTGAGTGGTTTGGTGGTACAGTAAACTGTAAGTACTTGATTGCTTATAAAACACAAGATGATGATTTTGATACTGATTTCGGATATGCTGGAAAAGTTCAATTCGGTATTGCTTTGAGAGATTCTGTGATTGCAGATATCTCTACTTCAGAAGCATTTGAATCTGATAACGATGGTAGTGGATCAACTAAGACTCCAAAAACAACTGCTGTTTTCTCTAATATGACTGCAATTGGACCAAGAGCTACTTTAGATAATAAAGGAAATAGTTTATACAGAGCTGGTGCGCATATCAGAAGAAATACTGGTATCTCTATCATGAACTCAATTATTGCTGGATGGCCAGTAGCCGTTCAATTTGATGCATCTACTGGAACTGCTGTAGATAAGAACATTGACGATAGTACAATTAGAATCAAGAATACGACTTTTGCTGGTAACACTGCAAATATCACTTATACTGCTAGTGGAACACCAACTGGTGCATCTGCTACAAGTTTATTGACTTGGTTCTCTAATCCTTTTTACGGTAATACAATTTTAACAAATGCTTCTGCAGATAGATTAAAATTAATTCAACCGTTTAATTACACCAATCCTGATTTCACACCATACGCAAATAATTCAACTCCTTCTACAACTCCTTCAACTCCATCAACAGATCCTTTTACATCTGCTTGGGGAACATTAGGAATTTGGGATCATGTGAATTTCACAAAGAATGGTGCGTTCACAGATGCTAAATTACAAGATGCTTTCTTTGAGAAAGTTACATTCAGAGGTGCGGTTGCTACATCTGGTGCTAACCAAACTTGGTGGAAAGGTTGGACAATTTGGAAATAGTCATTGTATTTAAAAGAGTACTATATATAAAAATACCCTCGCAATGCGAGGGTATTTTTTTTGAATGTTTTTGAAACTATTTTAAATTTCTTTTCTTAAAATTGATTCAAAGGAATTCAATTTTAAGAAATCTTATCCATTATAAGCTTCAGATACACCTTTGTGTAAAATCTTTCCAGCTCTAATATTTAAACCTTTTGCTAATGCTTGATTCTCGGCACATGCAATTTCCCATCCTTTGTTTGCAATTGCAAGGGCGTATGGTAAAGTCGCTTGTGTTAAAGCTCTTGTGCTAGTTTGAGGCACAGCACCTGGCATATTCGCTACGCAATAGTGCGTGATATTATCAATCGTGAATACTGGATTTTCGTGTGTCGTTGGCTTACAAGTTTCAATACATCCACCTTGGTCCACTGCTACATCTACAATCACAGATCCTGCTTCCATTAATTTTAAATCGGCTTGCTTTACTAAGTGAGGCGCTTTAGCACCATGTAATAAAACTGCACCTATTAATAAATCTACTGTAGGTAATTTTTCTTTGATCGCTAATAAAGTTGAATATTGTGTGATTACGTTTGCTGGCATCACATCCGATAAATACCTTAGTCTTGCTAAGTTGGTATCCATGATGGTTACATGTGCACCTAATCCTGCAGCCATCTTAGCAGCTTGTGTTCCCACAATACCACCGCCAATCACCAATACTTCTGCTGGCTTCACACCTGGTACACCACCTAATAATTTTCCTTTACCACCAAAAGGCTTACCTAAATAATAAGCACCTACATTCACTGCCATTCTTCCTGCCACTTCTGACATTGGAACCAACAATGGTAATGAGCCATCCGGTAATTCTACTGTTTCATAAGCAATACATACTGCATGCGTTTTCATCATCGCCTCAGTTAATTCTTTAGAAGCAGCGAAGTGGAAATAAGTAAATAAAATTTGACCAGACTTGATCAATCCATATTCGGCAGCCAAAGGCTCTTTTACTTTAATGATCATTTCTGCAATAGCATACACTTCTGCAGCAGTAGGTAAAATTTGAGCACCCACTGCTATATAAGCTTCGTCAGAAAATCCTGATCCACCACCAGCACTGGTTTCAACATAAACAGTATGGCCTTGTCTTGACAAAGCATCTACACCTTCAGGAGTCAAACCTACACGGTACTCCTGGATCTTAATTTCTTTAGGAACGCCAATAATCATAGTATTAGTTTTATTTCTGTATAAAGTTCTGTAAAAAGGAAATATTATTAATTAAATCTATAAATAGAGTAAAAAATCCTTTAAAAATGAAAATAAATAGAAATTAGCAGTAAATTTGAGTTAGAATCAGCCTTTTCACCGAAATTCTTACGCTTAACAAATTCTAGCTTATGAGCTTAGACCCAACCGATCTGGCCATTTTAGGCATTTTGCAAAAAAATGCATTGACCACTTTAAAAGATATCAGTGCCGAAATTAATCTGTCGGTGAGTCCTACTCATGATCGCATTAAAAGACTGGAGGCGGATGGTGTGATTGACAACTATGTGGCTTTGATCAATCGAAAAAAAATTGATTTAGGCATGGTCGTATTTTGTCATGTTACATTAGACAAGCAAACAAAAAATAATTTTGCAGAGTTTGAACAAATCATTTTACAATTTGACGAAATCATTTCTTGCAGTTTGGTCTCTGGTAGTTTTGATTATTATTTAAAAGTGGTTAGCAAAGATGTAGAGACCTATAATCAATTTTACCAAGAAAAATTAGCAGTGCTTCCAATGGTGGCACATATAAATAGTTTGTTTGTGATGGATGAAATTAAAACGACCACTGCATTGCCACTTTAAAATTGAGTTTGGTGATTATAAGAATGTATTTATAATTAAATTTCGAATAATATTTTAAAAATATTTTATGTACGATATACCGCATTTCAAAGCCAGCAATCACCAACAAGTCATTGATTTTATGCAAGCGAATCCTTTTGTAACGATTTGTGGTGTAGACGCCAATGGCTTACCTGTTGCAACGCATATCCCCGTATTGATTCGAGTAGAAAACGATATTGTTACAATCAGTGGGCATATCATGCGCAAGCAAGATCATAGCAATACTTTTGAATTGAATAAAAACGTATTGGTTATTTTTTCGGCACCTTCTGCATTTGTAAGTGCTAGTTGGTACTCAAATCAAGGACAAGCAAGTACTTGGAATTACCAGACAGTGCATGCCATTGGCAAATTAGAAATGCAGGACGAACAACACCTGTATGATTTATTGGTTGCCTTGACACAAAAATTTGAAACAGATGCGGAAGCGCCTTCGCAAGTAAAAAATTTAGATCCAATGTACATGCATCAAAACATGAAGGCCATTGTTTCTTTTGAAATTGTGGTAGATCAATTAAAGCATGTGTTTAAACTCAGTCAAAATAGGGACGAAGCTTCTCATGCAAATATTCAAAATGAACTAAATAAAGGAGACGCTGCCTGCAAGCATATGGCTGCAGCTATGAAGGCTCAATCAAATCCCAAAGATTCCCATAAAAATCTTTAAACACCGCAACGGTTCCATAAGCTTCGACATGCGGAGGGATGGTGAATTCAACACCTTTAGCAGTATAGTTTTCAAAATCGCGGTAAAAATCATCGGTGTATAAAAATAAAAATACACGTCCTCCAGTTTGATAACCAATGGCTTTTTCTTGCTCGGGTGTAGCTGCCTTTGCAAGCAATAACATACAACCATTATTGGCCCCAGTTGGTTGCACCATCACCCATCTTTTGGTTTCAGATAATATCGTGTCTTCGATTAATTTAAATCCAAGTACAGTTGTATAATAGTGAATGGCTTCATCGTAATCACGAACCACTACAGCAATATGAGCTAGATGTTGTTGCATGTATCAAATATACAATTTGTATACAGATCTTCCATCTAAGAATTTGTATATTTGTACGCAAATTGAAACGATTCAGTTTACTTTTAATTTTGTTCACTCGATTATGACTCCTGTTAAAAACATCATCTTTGATCTTGGCAATGTTTTGTATGATATTGATTTTACAAAAATGTACAATGAATTTGACCAATTAGGTATTCCTAATTTTCAAAACCATTTTACACTCAATCAATGTGATCCACTTTTTTATGATATAGAAAAAGGCTTAATTAGCGAGACAGCATTCTGCGAGGGTTTCAATCAATTGTATAATTTATCCTTGAGTCATCATCAAATTATATCCGCTTGGAATTCCTTGCTCATTGGTTTTAGAAAAGAGAGTATGGACTGGATCAAAGACCATCAACATGCATATCCAATGTTTTTATATTCCAACACCAATCAAATTCATTGCAATTATGTGCTTCCTCAGTTTGAACGTGAAATAGGTGGGGATTTCGAAAAGCTTTTTAAAACCCCTTATTATTCTCATAAAATGGGGATGCGCAAGCCTGATCCGGCTTCTTTTCAATTCATTTTAGACCAAGAAGGACTGATTGCTGCTGAAACCTTGTTCATAGACGACAATGAGCCCAATGTGAGGGGGGCTGCTTCTGTGGGTTTGCAAGTATTGTATTTACAGCCAGGTATGTTCATTGAAACCGAATTGCCTAAGTTATTAGGGTAATTGACCTCCATGAGTTTAAACAAAGGGTCCAAAAAAGGTTCAATGGGTCTAAAAGGTCAAAAGTCTACTTAAGTTCCTCAAAATCAATGTAATCGGCGTCTTTTTTAACTGGGTCCTTAGTTACTTTTGGGGCTGCTTTTGGGGTATTTTGACCAGAAAATCCAGTATAATTGGCGTTTTGGCCCTGTGCTTCGGCCATTTTACGCTGCATTTCTTCCATGTTTTGGCGAACGGTCTTGACCCCTTTGCGCACGGGAAGGACCACATTAAATATCAGTTTATATAATAGATAAATCAGGAATCCGTAAATCAATAATTTGGCGCTCATAGCACAAAAATACGATGAGATTGAATAAAATTGGGTGAATTCATCCTCTTTTATTACCTTTGGTCTAGAATATGCAGAGAAATGAAGGGAACGAAATCGTTCCCTTCTTCTTTTTTAAGTATGGAAGTAAACGAATTAAAAGACAGGATTCACACCTTATTAGAGCCTTTTTTACAAGAGGATCCAAGCTATTTTTTGGTGCACATCAAAGTGAAGCCTGGACATATAATAAGAGTCTATATTGATGGCGACCAAGGCTTGCCTATCAAACAATGCACTTCTTTCAATAGGAGACTGTACAAGGCCATCGAGGAAGCAGCATGGTTTCCGGAAGGTGATTTTGCCTTGGAAGTTTCTTCACCTGGTGTGGAGGAGCCTTTGATTTTAAACAGACAATATGTAAAAAATATTGGACGTACCGTAGAAGTGATATTAAACGACGAAGCTGTTTTTACGGGCGTGATGAAAGAAGTAACTGATAAGGCTATTTTAATAGAGTGGACAGCAGGGAAGGGAAAAAAAGCAACCCAAGAATCAATGCTTATTCCATTTGATAATATAAAATCAACTATAGTACAAATTCAATTTTAACAAATCTCAAGCATGATCGCTTGATAAAAAAATGATGTTATGGCAAGTATAAATTTAATTGAAGCTTTCGCGGAGTTTAAAGACGCTGAAAATATAGATCGTCCTACGATGATGAAAGTGGTAGAAGATGTTTTCAAAACCTTATTGAGAAAAAAATATGGTAGCGATGAAAACTTCGACGTAATTGTGAATGCAGAAAAAGGTGACTTGGAAATCATTCGCCGTCGTGAAATCAGACCTGATGATGATGTAGACAA
>Ga0304730_1001219_pt1 | contig 20043 bp, 17 predicted proteins | sample M_130628_MF_Meta_FD_190474 | JGI IMG/M metagenome (GOLD analysis project Ga0304730, IMG submission 190474) | Freshwater microbial communities from Lake Montjoie, Canada to study carbon cycling - M_130628_MF_MetaG (v2) (version 2) | ecosystem: Environmental > Aquatic > Freshwater > Lake | place...
GCCAATTTGAAATCTTTTAAAATATCCGCCTCAATTTCATTTTTCATGGATTGTGAAAAATTGGTAAAATCCACTCCTGGAAAATAAATTCGATTTAGATGTTCTGCATCTGCTTTTACATCTCGCAAAAAATTTACTTTTTGAAAAGCCGCACCTAACGCACATGCATAAGGTTTAAGTTCTAAATATCTTTTTTCATCACCTTTGCAAAACACATATAAACACATCAACCCTACTACTTCCGCACTTCCATAAATGTATTCACGATATCCTGCATCATCATATTTTACCTCACTTAAATCCAACTCCATACTTTTAAAGAAGGCTTCAATCAAATGGTGATCTATGTTGTACGTATTCACTACAAATTGAAAACTATTTAAAATGGGATTTAAACTGATGCCACGTTCAATGGCTAAATAGGTTTCTTTTTTAAACTCAGCAAGCAAAACCGCTTTGTCGTACTCATGAAAAGTGTCTACAATTTCATCCGCAAAGCGCACAAATCCGTATATCTGATAAATGGGTGTTCTCAAATTTTTATGAAGCAAATGAATGGCACTACTGAAAGATGTGCTATATCTCTCTGTTGTTATTTTGCTGCATTCGTTACTTACATTTTGAAAAAGCTGGATCATAAATCAACTTATTTATACTTCTTTATTATTTCTTTTGAAACCACTTCTCCACTAATTAATGAAGGTGGCACACCTGGACCTGGAACCGTAAGTTGTCCGGTATAATACAAATTACTTACTTTTTTGCTTTTAAGCGATGGTTTTAAGATAGAAGTTTGCATTAACGTGTTGGCAAGTCCATAAGCATTGCCTTTAAACGCATTGTAATCTGCTTTGAAATCACTTACCGCATACGAGCGTTTGTAAATGATAGCAGACTTAATTTCTTGTCCGATTCTATTTTCGTATCTGGTTAATATTTTTTCGAAATATTTATCTCTAGTGGCTTCGTCGTCACCCTGTAAATCTGCAGCAATTGGTATTAGAAAAAATAAATTTTCGCAACCTTCGGGAGCAACTGTTGGATCTGTGACTGATGTCACACTCACATAAAACAAAGGTTCGGTAGGCCATTGCGGATGGTCGTAAATTTCAGCACCATGTTTTTCAAAATCAACATCAAAAAACAACGTATGGTGGGTTACGTTATCCAATTTTTTATTTAACCCAACATAAAAAAGTAAAGACGAAGGCGCCATTACTCTTTTATCCCAGTAAGATTCGCTGTAAGATTGATATTCTTTGGATAATAAATTAGACTCAATAAAATGATAATCTGCACCACCTATAACCACATCTGCATCAAAATCAATTGGCTGATTATTGAAGGTAGCTTGTACTTTTTTAGCAATGCCATTTTCTACCACAATATTTTTTACATCATGGTTAAACTTAAACTTAACGCCCAATTCAACCGCAAGTTGATGCATCGCAGAACCAATATTGTACATGCCACCTTGAGGATACCAAGTACCTAATTTAATATCGGCATAATTCATCAAGCTATATAAAGCAGGAATATCAGCAGGTAATGCACCTAAAAAAAGCACCGGAAATTCCATCAGTTGAATCAACTTTGGATTTTTGAAATACTTGCGCACATGTTGTTTCATCGATGTAAACACATCCAATTTAAACAACCCTTTTGCCAAGTCCATATCTAAAAATTCGGTAAGATTTCTACCCGGCTTATGCACCAATTTGTGAATACCCACATTGTATTTATACTCTGCTTCTTTTAAAAACAAATCCAATTGAATGCCGCTTCCAGGTTCGATGGATTCAAACAACAATTTGAATGATTCGTAGTTTGCAGGAATATCGATATGCTGATCATCGTAATAAACAGTGTAAGAAGGATCTAAGCGTTCGAGGTTATAGTATTGTTTGACTTGCTTACCAAAACAATTGAAATATCTGTCAAAAACATCGGGCATCCAATACCAACTTGGCCCCATATCGAAAGTGAATCCATCTTCAGAATACTTTCTGCCTCTTCCTCCAGGTAAATCGTGTTTCTCTAAAACAGTAACATCCCACCCGGCCTTAGCCATGAAACTTGCAGCAGACATGCCGGCAAATCCACTTCCTATAACAACGATTTTTTTCACGTTGGCAAGATATTAAATAAATGTTGTGGAAAGATTGATATTGCTTAGTTTCTTGAGATTGTAGATTTTAATAATTTTCTAGCAAAGTGAATTCTGCTTTTTACCGTACCTAATGGTTCTTGTAAATAATCCGCAATTTCATTGTATTTATATCCTTCGAAATAAAGAACAAATGGATTCCTGAAAATATCGGGTAAGTTTTGAATAGCATTTTCAATTTCTTTCAACCTAAGCTTAGATTCAGCGCCATTTGAAACGATATTTTGATTATTGTCGATCAAAAAATCGTTGGGTGATTGATCAAAAACCACATTTTGACGTGATTTTTTTCTGTAGTCGTTGATAAAAATATTACGCATAATGGTATACATCCATGCCTTAATATTTGTACCTACATTATATTTATCCTTATTGGCTAAAGCCCTAAAAATGGTTTCTTGGGTTAAATCTTTAGCCGTTTCATTATCACGGGTTAACGTAAAAGCGAAAGGCTTTAAAAAATCAACATTAGATGTTAGGATTTGCTCAAATTCTTGATTAGACATGTTATTCTGTTTAACTTTTGAATGCCAAAGCTAAACAAGAATTTTGGGGTAGCGAAATTTTTGTTTAATTATTTTTAAAAATAGTTCTACAAATCAGAAATGAACTGCATGACTTCAGTGATGCTTCTCTTAAAAGTAACGGGGGGATGAATTTTCTTCTCATAGTTTTGAGTAAGCTGACCAGATATAATGCATGGCGTATCAGCAAAATTTTGAGAGATGTTATTCATGAACTTATCAAAATTAAAGTTCTGTCCAGGACGTGTGATATGGCAATATAGATAATCTGGTTTTTTCACTTTAACTACATACCCAACATCGGCTAAAGGAACATTGCATCCCAAATAAATTACGTTTACCCCTCTGTTTTTTAAAAGGTAGTACATAAATAAAAGGCCTAATTCGTGGTATTCAGCTTCAGGAAGGAAAAGTAAAATTGTTTTATTTGAAAGTAATGGAGTTGAAATGCGATCAATTCCAACAATTAATTTTTGACGTATAATATTGGTTACTAAGTGTTCTTGAGCGGGATTGATGTGATTCGTTAACCACAACACCCCGATTTTTTCCATATAACTGAAAATGATTTGGGTGATTGTTTTTTCTATCCCTTTTGTAGCAATTTGATAATCTATCTCTCTAGCAAAATCCTCAGTATTCAGTTCAATCATGTACTTCACGAGCTCATTTACAACTTTTTCTTTTTGGGCATCTTGCTGGTTGAGGCTTAATATTTTCTCGTTGATTTCTTCAGAACTCATTTTATCGATATGAGATATTTTGAATCCATATTTATTAAGCAACGCGATATTCAAAATCGTTTTTAATTCATCATTTGAATAGTATCGAATATTGGTAAATGTTCTGCTTGGTTTTAAAAATTGATAGCGTTGCTCCCAAATGCGTAAAGTGTGCGCTTTTACACCCGATAAATTTTCTAAGTCTTTAATTGTAAATGCGTTCATACGATTTTTTTTTTAATAACAACGAAAAGTTCAATTTGTTTAATTATCGAAAAAATAGAGGGTTTATACGTGAAAATGGAGGTTATTTTCTGTTGAAATGTACGTTAGATGTACTTTTTATACAAATAAGGGGGCGATAGATTTGTCGGATGAAAGAAAGTTTAAATCGCTGCGCTGGTTTAACGGTTTAATGGTTTAACGGTTAGAGGTATATTCAATTTCGGGAGTTTGGATGAGGGGGAGTGAAAGTTTAAATCGCTGCGCTGGTTGAACAGTTTAATGGTTTAACGGTTAGAGGTAAATTCAATTTCGATATTTTAAACAATTGAAGCATTAAATTTTATTAACAAAACGTCGATCAACCATTAAACCGTTAAACCTTTAAACCATTAAACTTTTAAACCCTTTTGACTTTAAAAAAAACAACTCTAAATATCATGAAACCCTTCTTACTTTTAATTAGTCTACTCACCCTATCCCTCCCAAAAGTCTATTCGTGGGGATTTTATGGGCATGAGCGGATAAATTATTATGCCGTTTTTTTATTGCCGCCGGAGATGATGGTGTTGTATAAACCAAATATTCGTTTTTTGCAGGAGCATTCGGCGGATCCGGATAAAAGGCGATATGCGGTATTGGAAGAAGGACCAAGGCATTACATTGATATGGACCACTATGGGAAATATCCATTTGAAACATTGCCCAGAAATTGGAAAGATGCTGCTGAAAAATATTCCTCAGACACTTTACAAGCACATGGAATTGTACCGTGGCATATTCTAATGATGATGAACAGATTAACCAAGGCATTTCGTGAAAAGAACTTTGCTTCGATCATGAAAAACAGCGCCGAAATTGGGCATTATATTTCTGATGCGCATGTGCCTTTACATACCAGCAGCAATCACAATGGTCAAAATACCAACCAACGTGGTATACATGGTTTTTGGGAAAGTAGGGTGCCAGAATTATTGGCCGAAAAGGAGTTTGATTTTTTTATTGGGAAGGCGGCTTATATACAAAGCCCTGGCGAATATATATGGCAAAGGGTTATGGAAAGTGCTGTGGCGGTGGATAGTGTTTTACAATTCGAAAAAAAACTCAACAACGAATTTAATGAGGATCAAAAATATTCGTTTGAAAATAGAAATGGAAAAACGATTCGACAGTATTCAAGCAACTATACAAAAACCTATAATCAGATGTTGGATGGAATGGTGGAACGCAGAATGCGACAATCCATTTTTTCGGTGGCTTCATTTTGGTATACCGCTTGGGTAAACGCCGGCCAACCCGATTTGAAAAGTTTAGCTAAAAAAGAATTTACATCAGAAGATTTAGCAGACTTCGAAAAATTAAATGATGCTTGGAGGGAAGGGAGTGTTATGATTGGGAGGGGGGAGTAAGAGGCTGGAGAGGTTTGGGAGGTTAATGAGGTTTATGAGGTTTATGAGGTTTATGAGGTTTATGAGGTTTGGGAGGTTTGGGAGGTTGGAAGTATATTCTACGAGAGAACGGCTTAAAACGCTTCGCTGGTTTAATGGTTAAATAGTTGGGATTTGTTTAACGTAGTGAGATTCGCTCAGTAGTTGGATAGGAATAGATTTATTCGCTTCGCTGGTTTACTGCATTAAGGCTTAATGGTTGGGATTTGTCCACTTTGCGTGTTTCGCTTTGTAGCGTGATTTTAGTTTTGAATTTGCGATGGAAGTATGCCTGATATTGTATTGTTTAAAGTAATTCGTGCTAACATTTTAAACATTCAATCAAAACGATATTTTTTATAGCCCAAGGTTTCAACCGTGGGAGCGGATGATTTTTTTCCAATTATAGCTTAGCCGAATTTTGTGAGATAATAAATGTAAATGTGTGTAAACCCAAACAATTGTTTTTTGTTGATTGGTGAAAACGCCAACATCGCATTCCAAAATTCCACAAACTCTTGAACCTTTTGAACGGATTGTAAGGGTTGAAAATATTCAACCCCTTCACAAACCTCTCAAACCTCAAAAACATCTCCAACTTCACAAACCTCTTTACCCTTACCCCGGCATTCTCGTAATATACTTCTCTATCTGTTTGATTTGATCTATGATTTGAGGCGTAGTGGGTTTGAATGATTTTGCTTTTCTAAAAAATTCTTTAGCAGCACGAAACTCACGCTTGTTCATCATTATTGAGCAAAGTTGTAAATAAGCAGCAGCATTATTTTCATTATCAGGTAAACCCACTCTAATGGCCTGACGGATATAGGCTTCGCCTTGTTTCATATCGCCTTTTTGAATACACAGCATACCCAATTGAAGTTTGCTAGGTCCCTCGGCTTGTTGGGTTAATGTGCCACCTAATGAAAGTCCTTTTTTCATAAGCATTTCTGCACCTTCAAAATCTTGATTGGCCATGGCCAAATTTCCTTGAATGGTATAATAAACCGAACGAATGGGCTTTATTAATAATCTTGGGAATTTAATTGAATCAACAATTCTTTTGGCTTCATCCATATCTCCAAGCTCCATTGCAGATTGAATTAAACGCATTGGACCTAAAAGGAAATGACCAACTATTGAAATAACTGCCAATAAATAAATAATAAAAGAAGGCCAAAATCCAGATTCTATATTTACATAGATGGCCAATGCCAATAAAAACAAACCCAACCAAAGACGATATTTAATGTATAATGTCAACCACTTCATAATAAAAAATTGTGCGCAAAGATAAAGGAATCATTCAAATTAAAATTGAATATGTTTCTTTAAAATTATACGGCGTTTTAAAAAAAGTAAAAGTAAAAAGTAAAAAGAATTGTCATCAAATTTTATCTTTTAGGGTGTCATTTTACACATATACTTGAATATCTACACTCAAAATAAATTAATTGAATTAATTTTGAACTTTGGTGCAACATAATCTAATTACATAGCATCTGATAACTATTCATAACAAAACAAAAAAAATGAAAAAACTTTACTTCTTTTTATTATTATCCTTTTTAAGCTTTGCAAACATTGGGAATGCTCAAATTAATTGTAATGCTGTTTTTACAAGTACAGTATCTGGTAACACGGTAACATTTTCAAACATTGGCGTTGATAGTAATGCAACACATATTTGGTATTTTGGAGATGGCACTTCAAGCACAGTAGCAAATCCAATGCATGTTTATGCCAATTGTGGAACATACACCGTTTACCATGGCACAAATGTGAACAACCCAATAGGTGTTTCTGTTTGTCAGGATAGTACATTTCAAACGATTGTAGTTGCTTGCAATACCCCATGTAGCGCGCAATCATTTTTTACAGCAAATGTTTTACCGAATCAATCAAATGTGGTTGAATTTGTAAATGGTTCAACATCTGGAGCAGGACAGCAAGTAATGTGCTATTGGACTTTTGGAGATGGTACAAGTGCATCAACACAATCAATAACCAATCAAGTGCATACATACACTACCTCTGGTGTATATAATGTATGTTTGATAGTAACATCTGGAATATTGGGTACTTCAAATATTTGCAGAGATACTTTTTGTACAACCATTCAAGTACAGGTTGTCAATCCAACGCCTTGTAATGTAACAGCGAACTTTGTTGCGGATACCGTAACCAATGCTTTTTCTTATAATTTCACCAATACCAGTCTAAATTTAAATCCGTCTGATTCAATCATCTGGAATTTTGGAGATGGTAGTTTTGGCTATGGTGTAAATGCAAATCATACTTACATAGCACCTGGTGTATATACTGTTTGCTTAAGGGTATATCGTTACATCACTGGCGCACCACCTTGTGTAAGTGAAGTTTGTAGAGCAATTCAAGTTTTAGGTCCTGCACCAACACCGTGTAACCTCACACCAAGTTTCATGGTACAACCAGCGCCTAATACTATGCAAGTATTTCAATTTGTCAACACAAGTATTACAGCAAACGCACCTCTTGTAACATGGACATTTGGAGATTCTACAACAGGGGTTGGCAATTCAATAACCCATTCATTTGCAAATCCTGGAACGTACACAGTATGTATGCATGTTTCAGTGAGCACAACTTGTGCAAGCGATACCTGTATCAATATTACTGTAGCCGATGCGCCAACACCATGTAATATTCAGCCTAATTTCACATGGCAAGCGTCGCCATCAAATTCAAATACGGGTGTATCTAATCAAGTATACTTTATGAATAACACGCCTAATTTATTAAGCACTGATTCAATAACATGGATATTTGGAGATAGTACCATTTCACATCAAACAAATCCAACGCATGTATTTGCCAATGCAGGAACATATCGAGTATGCTTAATTGTAAGGAGATATAATACACCAGGAACAGCTCCATGCGTACAGGAAATTTGTCGTACCATACAAATCTTGCCAAACGTTATCTCGTATCCAAATCCAGCACATACTACAGTAAGTGTAAATGTGCCATTAACTCAAGCTCAACCTATAAATGCTTTTGTATATAACATGCAAAATAATTTTGTCGCACAGGTGTTGCAAGCGGGTGTAGTAGGAAATAATATATTGACATTTAATGTTGCAGGATTAGCGCCAGGCATATATAATATCAGAATTTATGTAGGTGGCCAAGTGATCATTTCAAGATTTGTGAAGCAATAAAAAAGGAAAAATTCTAAAATAAAATTGAAGTTTTAAAAATCCCGGTTGCTAAAAGTAGCCGGGATTTTTTATTAAAATAAATACGGGTTCATTGCTTATTTTTGCCGGCGTAATCTGATTTTTGGAATGAGATTATACCAGGTCCCGTAGTTCAATGGATAGAATAGAAGTTTCCTAAACTTTAGATCCAAGTTCGATTCTTGGCGAGACCACCAATGTTGTATTATATGACAACCAATCATACAGTTTTTTATTTTTTTTAAAATTATGTTTTGTAAAAAACAAAAATCAAATTCAATCTACTGATAAACTTTAAGTTATTTCTCAAGCACCATCTCTACAGATTTAGCTGTGTCAAGAATTGTTTTTTCAAAGGAAATTGGTTTCCAATTAAATGTATTCATCGTATTACTTACGTCAGCTTCTACAGTGTTTCCAATAAAAGGCAACATACCTTTAGCCTCATCATTAAATTTGGCCATAAACTTTAATAAAAAAGTCGGTGCAATTTTGGTGCTAACTTTTTTGTAACCGTTTGATTTCAAAATTGTAGCAATTTCTTGAATGGCATGAGCTTTTTCTGTTGTTACAATAAAACGTTTGCCATTTGCTTTTTCATTTTCTAGAGCAGCTACATGTATAGATGCTATATCTCTTACATCCGACATAACAGAATATGCCTGGGGTAACATAGGCACTTGTCCTTTAATTAATTTTTTGAAAAAACCCATCGCTTCATTATCTAAATTCCCAGTAAGTGTTGGTCCGTAAATAGGTCCGGGATTAACAACTACTAATTCTAATTTTATACCACCATTTTGATTTTCAATAAACTCCCAAGCAGTTTTTTCGGCAAGTGTTTTACTTTTAAAGTATGCAGTAACAGTTTTCTCATTTATATCAGTCCAACTATCTTGATTTATTTTTATTAAACCATTTTGCCCACCCTGCATAGCTGCTGTTGAAGAGGTAAGAATGACTCTTTTAACTCCTGCGTTTTTAGCAGCTTTCAATGCTCTTAATGTTCCCTCAACTGCAGGTTTAATTAATTCATTTTCGTCTTTTGGCACTTTCACCACAAAAGGTGATGCAACGTGCAAAACATAATCACAGCCTTCCATGGCTTTATCCCAACCTGCTTCTTTCATAAGGTCTAACTCACAAAATTCTAAATTTCCTTTTGGGTCAATTTCTTTGGAAATTCCTTTTACTACCTCCTCGGTTTTAGACAAGTTTCTTACTGAGCCTCTTACAGAGTAGCCTTTTTTTAATAATTCGGCAGCACAATGTTGACCTACAAATCCAGAAATACCTGTTACTAATACTTTTTTCATTTGAGATTAAATTTTATAATAATTAACCAAACTCAGTAAATAACTAAGCCTGGTTAATAAATGTGAAAAATAAAACTACATACCTGGTATGATTACCACTCTACCTGCTTCAGATTGCAGTTCATTTATTCGAAGGTTTTTATAAGGTTGGTACTCATCAGAATTGTACCAGCCTTCTGCTGCTTCCATACTAGGAAATTGAAGAACGGCAGCCCAATTTCCATTCCAATCTCCTTCTTTTACATTTGGCGCAGGAGTGCCTGCAATCATTTGCCCACCATGCTTAAGCAAAATTGGGATTGCAAATTGTGCATAACGTTGATTTAATTCTTCAAGGCTTTCAACCTTCATTTGTACCATAATGTATGCCGGCTTTGTTGCAACATTTTCAATACTTTTTGTTTTGATTTCCATTTTTAAATTTTTATTAATTACTTTTGTTTTGCAAGCAAATATACAATATTGCTTTTGTTTTGCAAGTAATAATTTATACTAAAATAAAATGACCATAGATTTTAGATGTAAATGTCCAATTTCTTCTGCCCTTGACATTATCGGAGACAAATGGACATTATTGATAATCAGGGATATGCTGTTTGATCATAAGACAACATTTAAGGATTTTTCTTCATCAGTAGAAAGTATTGCCACTAATATTCTTTCCTCACGACTGAAATTACTGGAAGAGGTGGGTATAATTAGAAAAAACAAGAAAGAAGGCAATCAGAAGTCAAATGTTTATACGCTTACTCAAAAGGGGCTTGGACTATTGCCGATTATAGCTGAAATAACTTTGTGGAGTGATGAGAATGTCCGTGAACTTAATCCATCAATGGTTAAAGAGGATTATCAATATGTAAGAACGAATAAGCAAGAATTTCTGGATGGAATAGAGCAGGCATATTTAAAAAGTATTGCTTCCAAAAACGAAAATTAGTGAAAGAAAATTTGAATATTGGATAAGTGGTTTGTGCGTTTAGGATTACCAAATTATCAAATCAAATTTATTTATATCCTCCACCAACAAGTTCGAACTCAATCCCGTTAGGACCACAAATGTTATTTTTGAAAACAATAATTGTTTCTTACAACAACAAATAAAATCCACATATTTTCAATTCTTATATTTTACATTACATTTGTAGTATGAGTTCGCTAGTTCAAACAAAACCAGAATTATTAAATATCTTGTTTCAAAACAGAGATACCATCAAATCATTCGGGGTAAAAGAACTTGGCTTATTTGGTTCCTTCGTTTCAAACGATAATATTAATACAGATAGCGACATTGACTTCTTGATTGATTTTTTACCCCATCAAAAAACTTACGACAATTATATTGGATTGGTTTTTTATTTAGAAGAGCTTACCGGTAGAAAAATAGAATTAGTTACAAGAGCATCTTTAAGTCCATATATTGGTCCACACATTTTAAAACAAGTTGAAAATGTCGGTATCTAATATTGAACTAATCAAACACATCTTTGATGAATGTGATTTTATTTCTATCCACACAAATGGAAAAGATTCAAATCAAGTTATAAATGATAAAGTATTAGTAAGAGCGCTGGAAAGAAGTATAGAAATTATTGGAGAAGCCGCCAATAAAATTGATGATGAATTTAAAAAAGATTACCCTCACATAGAATGGAGGAAAATGGCGGCTACCAGAAACCAATTTATTCATCATTATTTTGGAATTGATTATGATATTTTTTGGGACATCATTGAAAATAAAATTCCCGATTTGCATTTTTTTATAAAAGAAATTTTAGACGAGCATTCATCAAAGTAAACTTTATAAGAATAACAATAAATCCTTCTCAAAAAAGTTCGAACTCAAATCCGTTAGGACCACAAATGTTATTTTAGAAAACAATAATTGTCTCATAAAACAACCAATAAAATCCACATATTTTCAATTCTTATATTTTACATTACATTTGTAATATGAGTTCGTTAGTTCAAACAAAACCAGAATTATTAAATCTCTTGTTTCAAAACAGAGGTACCATCAAATCATTTGGGGTAAAAGAACTTTGATTAAATGAATTCTTCGTTTCAAATAAAAAACCTTGATTTTAAAAACGATTCTTACTTTCAATCACTACCATTTCAATAATATTCAGTTACACTGAACCTGTTCAACATCTTTGTTACCTATAAGTCTGAAAACTTGACCGAAAAGTTTCAAACTGATTATAAGATATTATAATAATGAGAAGTATGTCTAATAACTTTTTATGAATAACAATTTAACCTTAGCATTGTTACAAAGACTCTGTCCACATAATGATTTCATGTGATCATTGGGTAAAAAAGTAGAGAATTCTATATGATACTCATTGTTATTATCTAAGGCAAGAAAAAAGTTGAAACTTCCCAATTGGAAAAAACTGTTAAAAAAATCTTTTATTTTTTTTTCCTTTTTATATGCCTTTCTAAATATCTTAGCCTCGTCTAAGCTTGGTATTTTCCAAGACGAGGAGCTGATTATATCATTTGAAAAGGAAGGTATAGGTCCTCGATCAAATAATTCGCCTATGGCCAATAAGCCATGTCCATTTTCATCTTTCGTTACAAGAATTACAGTTGCATTGATTTGTTTTGTGTAAAATGTTTTTACTGGCCGTTTACTAGCTAATTCATTAGCTGTGTATGGTATATCAACTTCATAAGGGTAAGAAATATAATTTCCAACTTGACCATTCTTAATTAAGTCGTTATATAATGAATCATTATAATTCTTAAGCTGAGCCTCATTGTCTTTAATTAATTGTTCCGCTGCTATCTTTTCTTCACTTTCTTTTCGTTTTGCTTCAACCTCTTTTTCATTTTCCAATTTTGAATAGTAAATTAATGATCCATTGATCTTCTTATTATATGATAGTAGGCTTTGACTGCCTATGGAACCAAACTCACTTTTGATTACAAATCGTTTGTATCCAAAATCATTTTCATTAAAGCTTAGTATTTTATATAATGGGTCAGAAATTTCTGCTATTCTTTGTTTTTCTTCAGTTAGTATTCTGACTTTCTCATCTTGATATTTCTTGAGGTTTGATTCACCAACTCCGTCAGCAGCTGCGTCTTTTAAACCGTTACCAATTGCACTTTTTAAACTTATTATATTTTCTTCAAGTTTCTTTATTCTTTCAACTTTCTCGTTATTAACAAATGATTTCCAACCAGAAATTGAACCATATTTGTATTGATTTGCTAAAACAATACCTTTTCTGTATTCATCTTCTTCTCCAATTCCCAAGCTGTAGATGTAGGTTATATCTTTATTAATTATATTTGATAGAATACCCTCCTTGACCTCAGCCATTTTATTTAATGGACTTACATTGATTGTACCCATTTTATTAATTTGTTCAATGTTTCTTCTTAGATAAACATCGAGATTGATAGGGTTATTGTTAAATTCTAATTTCTTGCTTTCATCAATATAATTATAATTTTGATTTATAGTTTCATCAAAAGAAAAATTCTTTTTTGAATATTTTATAGACTCAAAATATTTTTCAAAATAAAAATTCATGAAGCCAATTAGATTTTCATTGTTTATTAAAACTCCATCACTGATATAAAATAGATTTGGGCTTTTAGAAATCAAATCTAAAGTTAAATAGCTTATTTTCATTAAGTAAATATCTCTAAGTGCATAAGAATAATAAGTATTGTTATATTTAAAATTAAAAAAATAAACACTTTTGTTCATTGATTTATATTCCGAAATTTCATCCTCACTCATACTTAAATTCATGAGAACATAATCTAAATGTGAAAACATCTTTGAAAAAAAACTATTTGGAGTTGCAATAATTTTAACTGGAATTACATAGTCTCCATCTTGTTTTTCACGGTCCTTCAAATATGGGCTTTCTACAGTTGATTTATAATCAAACGAGTACTGAGCAAGATTTTCGCAGTACCTGTACATCCAATAGGCTAACAATCTTTCGCTTCTCTCCGCGATCTTTTGGTTTTGAATTTTATTTGCAAAATCATTTTTAATTGTGTAGAGATATATCCCTTCTTTTGTTTTTAAGTCTTGTAGTTTTATTAAACTAATTTTAACGTTGATAATGATCAATAAATCATTATTAATGAACCTTCGATTATCAATTATTGAGTATGAACAAATATCCTTAAAATCTGTATTTTTTATTAGATCAATTATTTCAGGAGTCTGATTGTCGGCTATATTATATATTGCATTTTTAATTGCAATTTTTATCGCTTCATCTTCATTTGATGCAACTGAGGCAGATTTTACATTCAAAAAATCCTCATTATTCATTGAGAATACTGAAATAAATGAAAGTAAAGAGAAAGTTACAGTAATAAATATTTTTTTCATTTTTGTGTAGATTTATTTTTGAAATGCTCACTTTTCAATTTGGAGAAAAATTTTATTTGAGTTTTACTATTCACCCTCATAAGATTTAATACATTCAACCTTGGGATATGATCCCACGATTTCACAACGAGTGATTACTCCTTTATAATAAGTAAGGCCTAACGTTTGATTTGTACCCATTGCATCGGTCATAATATTTCTGTAACGCAACTCTCCAGATTCCGAAGTACATCCAATACAGTCATCTTGCTGTCCAAATTTATTTCGCACTTCGGAAACAGATTTCCCCAAAATATTTGTGCAAAACCAATTAAATTCATGAATCTCAGATATAGGAGTTTCAGATTTTGGAATTGCACCAGAAGTATTTTTAGACGACAAAACATTTGGTGATACCTGATTTTCAGACTTTGATCCATTGCACGAAAGAAATAAAAGAACAGATCCTGAGCTTACTAAAAAAAGTAAAATAGAGCAAAGAAATTTTGATTTCATTTATTTATTTTAAGTCTATTTATATTATTAATTATTTTATATCAAATTATTGTACTTATTAAACTCCTATTCGATAATAAACTTTTCATTGACTTCATCATTCAATGAACCAACTTCAATGGAATTATAAAAATCCCTGACATCAGAAGCAATGCTCATCATTAAAGAATTTTGGTCCTTGAAAACGATTTTTCCCTTTTCTAAAGCATATTCACTTACAAAATATCCCTGGAAATTTGATGGTGCTTTTACTTTTCCTTCGGCAATTAAATAAACTGAAAGACTTGGTTTTATTTCTTGTTGAATAGTAAAGGCTATTCCTAACTCAGCCATTACATTTTCATTATTATGAGTAATATCAATGATGATGGCATTTGCCTCCTTTATTCTTTTTAGAAAATTATTAGCGAGAAAAGAACCGGCAGAAGCACGCAATCTTTTAAATTCAATTTTGTAGGATAAACTAGCTGAGTGCTTTTTACCTAAAAATCGTTTGTTTGTTGCTGCTACAATTTTTTTAATAGCTTCTTCCGAACTTTTGTTCTTTTTTTCTTCAACCGTCCAAGCATAAGAACAGGTAATTAAGAATTTCTGCTGCATTAAATTATGACATTTTAATTATTTAAAAGACGCTGCGTTAATATTCATTCACTGCAATAAAACACTTAAATTTGAAGAAGATTTGAAATAGTATACATAATTTATGTGCTCATTTAAATAATTTATGACAATGGATAAAATTGGAACTAAAATCAAAAGAATCAGGGAGTTGAGAAATTTCTCTCAAGAATATGTCGCAGGTAAAATTGGTATCAGTCAGAGCAATTATGCAAGAATAGAGAGCAATGAGATAGCACTTACGCCTGATAGACTTACACTTATTGCTGATGTGTTGAATACAAGTGAGGATGTCATCAGGTCATTTGACGAGAACGTCATTTTTAACATCACTCAGGGAGATAATGGTGCTTCAGGGGTTAACTGTACTGTTCACAACTACCAAATTAGTCCTGAAATAAAAACACTTTATGAGGACAAAATAAAACTACTAGAAGATAAAATTATGCTCTTAGAAAAATTGAATTCAAGACAACGTCTAAAATGAATTCGAGAAAATCACCATACACCTCTAATTCCACATATCAACAGAAAATTAGAAGTTAATAATATTCAATTCATGTCATAGGAGGATTTGGATTCCATCGGATGATAATTATCAAATCAACCTCTAGAAAGCTCGAACTCAATTCCGTTAACGCCACAAATGTTATTTTAGAAAACAATAATTGTCTCATAAAACCCAATAAAATCTACATATTTTCAATTCTTATATTTTACATTACATTTGTAATATGAGTTCGTTAGTTCAAACAAAACCAGAATTATTAAACCTCTTGTTTCAAAACAGAGATACCATCAAATCATTTGGGGTAAAAGAACTTGGCTTATTTGGTTCCTTCGTTTCAAACGAAAATATTAATAAGGATAGCGACATTGACTTCTTGATTGATTTTTTACCCCATCAAAAAACTTACGATAATTATATTGGATTGGTTTTTTATTTAGAAGAACTAACAGGTAGAAAAATAGAATTAGTTACCAGAGCATCTTTAAGCCCATATATTGGTCCACACATTTTAAAACAAGTTGAAAATGTCGGTATCTAATATTGAACTGATCAAACACATCTCTGACGAATGTGATTTTATTTCTACCCACTCAAATGGTAAAGATTCAAATCAAGTTATAAATGATAAAGTATTAGTAAGAGCGCTGGAAAGAAGTATAGAAATTATTGGTGAAGCAGCCAATAAAATTGAGATGAATTTAAAAAAGATTACCCTCACATAGAATGGAGGAAAATGGCGGCTACCAGAAACCAATTTATTCATCGTTATTTTGGAATTGATTATGATATTTTTTGGGACATCATTGAAAATAAAATTCCGAAAAATCTCCGTCTGTTTTACAAATGTCTATCGGCCTACTAGAGAGCGAATATTAAAAAAAACACCTATCTTAGATTTTAATCGCATATTAGTAATTCATTTTATTAAAATTATTCACATGACATACACATTACCCTTAAAGGCAGTTGGAATAAATGACATTCCATTGGTAGGTGGTAAAAATGCTTCCTTAGGAGAAATGATTCAGCATTTAACCAACTTAGGTGTAAATATTCCAGACGGTTTTGTAATTACTGTAGATGCCTATTATGCATTTATCAGTCACAACCAATTGGAAGAGAAAATAAAGGATGTTGTAAATGCAATTGATTATGATAGTATCGAATCATTACGCCGGGGTGGTATGCAAATACGACAGCTGATTCTAAACGGACGTTTCCCCAAAGAAATGAGTGAACAGATTATTCATTCATATGAAACTTTGTCGAAACAATATGATCAAGTACATACAGATGTTGCAGTAAGAAGTTCAGCAACTGCAGAAGATTTGCCCGATGCATCATTTGCAGGACAGCAGGAAACTTTCTTAAATGTTCGGGGACCGGCCATTCTTATGGATTGTGTGCGTAATTGTTTTGCTTCCTTATTTACTGACCGTGCTATCAGTTATCGCCAGAGTTTTGGATATGATCATTTTCAACTTGCACTTTCTGTGTGCATACAAAAAATGGTAAGGAGTGATTTAGGCGCTTCCGGCGTTGCTTTTTCAATTGATACGGAAAGTGGATTCAAAGACGCAGTTGTTATAAATGCCTCTTTTGGATTAGGCGAAATGATTGTACAAGGTTCAGTTTCTCCTGATGAATACATTGTTTTCAAGCCTTTACTTCATGGAGATTTTTCGCCTATTATTGAGAAAAAAATGGGCAATAAAGATAAGATGATGATTTATGGAGAAGGCGGTGATGAACGGGTTAAAATTATTCCAACAGAAAATCACTTTCGCCAAAGATTTTGCCTAAAAGATGAAACCATTTTAAAATTATCTAAATGGGTGGTGATAATTGAAGAACATTACACCCGTATAAAAAATAAATGGACACCCATGGATGTGGAGTGGGCAATTGACGGGCTCACAAAAGAATTATTTATTGTTCAGGCAAGGCCAGAAACCATACATTCTCAAAAAGACCATAATAAAATAATTGAATATGCGATTGAAGATGAAAACAGACATCAAAAAATTGTAGCAAAAGGAATTGCTGTTGGTGACAAGATAGGTGCAGGCAAGGCCACCATTATGTATTCTCTCGATAAACGAGTTTCTGAGGGACATGAATTTATAGCTGGTTCAATTTTGGTGACTGATATGACAGATCCTGATTGGGAGCCGGTGATGAAAAAAGCCTCGGCCATCATTACAAATAAAGGTGGTAGAACGTGTCATGCTGCAATTGTAGCTAGAGAAATGGGTGTCCCTGCCATAGTTGGTTGCGGCAATGCCACAGAGCTGATTCACGAAGGTGATTTTCTAACCGCTTCGTGTGCAGAAGGAGATGTTGGGTTTATTTATGAAGGAGAAATAAAATATCAAAAAACGGAATACGATCTTACGCATCTTCCAACAACAAAAACGAGCATAATGCTCAATGTAGCATCTCCTGGTCTTGCATTTCAATTTTCTCACTTACCCAATAGTGGTGTTGGATTAGCAAGAGAGGAGTTTATTATCAACAACTATATACAGGTTCATCCGTTGGCTTTGTTACATCATCGGTCGCTCAATGATGCTGAACTCACTAGAGAAATTGAGAAGAAAATAATAGGTTATCCTGACGAATCAACTTTCTTTATTGAGAAGCTTTCTAATGGGATTGCCAAGATTGCTGCAGCATTTTATCCCAATAAAGTGATCGTGCGTTTCAGCGATTTTAAAAGTAATGAATATTTTAATTTATTAGGAGGAAAGTATTATGAACCATCCGAGGAGAATCCTATGATCGGCTGGCGCGGCGCATCAAGGTATTATTCGGAAATATACAAACCGGCTTTTGCACTCGAATGCAAGGCAATTAAAAAAGTACGAGAGGAAATAGGATTGCAAAATGTGGTAGTGATGATTCCGTTCTGTAGAACTGTTGAAGAGTGTTTAAAGGTGCAGGAAGTTATGCAAGAATCCGGCTTGAAAAGAGGCGAGAATGGTTTGGAATTATATTTAATGGCAGAAATACCTTCCAATATTTTAATGGCTGAAGAATTTGCAAGTCATATAGATGGATTCTCAATAGGAAGCAATGATCTTACACAATTAACTTTGGGTTTAGACAGAGATTCCTCACTTGTAGCTCATTTGTATGATGAAAGAAACCCTGCAGTAAAACGAATGTTGGAGATGCTCATAAAGTCTGCTAAAAAATCAGGTGTAAAAGTAGGAATCTGTGGGCAAGGTCCATCTGATTTTCCTGACTTTGCACAGTTTTTAGTTCAGTTGGGAATCGACAGTATCTCAGTAACTCCCGATTCTGTGATTAAAACGGTTAAAGCAATTGCTGAGGTTGAAAAAAATGGATTTTAATACCGATTGGATATCTGTAATGGTCCAATGAAATTGTCCCAAACAGCTACCAAATCGGCATTATACTAGAAAATTATGGAATAATTTATAATTCAATTTGGTATAATTTGTTTTAAACATTGAATTGTAATATAATGGAAGATAATTGTCTTCCATTTTTTATTTCTTCAGTTCGAACTCAAACACCCCTTAAGATTACCATTATTATCTATTTTACATCTAACCAAATCAAATCCATTTTTGTATAAAATGTAAATTATGGAATTCGATTCCATTTATGTATACTCATACAAAAATGGAATTTATGATTTCTAGAGCATTATTCGAAGAAGCTAAATTGGCTTTAACGAAATTTCGAGCTCTCTGTATTACCGGTCCAAGACAAAGTGGTAAAACCACGCTGAGCAAGGCGCTTTTCAAAGGAAAGCCGTATGTAAATTTTGAGGATCCGGTGGTTCAAGACTTGTTTCAAAAAGACCCTCGTACATTCTTAAAGAATTATAACACCGGTGCTATATTTGATGAAGTTCAACGTGTGCCTGAACTTTTCAGATACATGCAAGTTTTGATGGATAAAAATACATCTAGGGGTCAATTCATTCTTTCAGGTTCTAATAACTTTCTTTTACAAGAACAAATTTCCCAATCTCTTGCCGGAAGGGCAGGATATCTGACCTTATTGCCTTTCAGTTATCAGGAGTTAAAAGATGCAAGTTTACCTGTGGGAGATATACTTACTAATATGTTGACAGGAGGTTATCCGGAAATATGGTCTGAAAATTTACTTCCACAGAAATGGTTGAATAGCTATATTCAAACCTATATCCAAAGGGATGTTAGGCAATTGAAGAATATTTCCAACCTAGCCTTATTTAGCCGTTTCGTTTTTCTATGTGCTAACTATGCCGGACAAATTCTTAATCGAGATGAATTGTCCAAACAAGTGGGTGTTGATACTAAAACCATTCAATCTTGGTTGGGATTATTGGAGAATACCTATATTCTATTTCAATTGCAACCTTGGTATAATAATCTAAATAAAAGGATTGTAAAAAGTCCGAAAATATACTTCTACGACACGGGTTTACTTTGTACCCT
>Ga0304730_1001221_pt1 | contig 20031 bp, 34 predicted proteins | sample M_130628_MF_Meta_FD_190474 | JGI IMG/M metagenome (GOLD analysis project Ga0304730, IMG submission 190474) | Freshwater microbial communities from Lake Montjoie, Canada to study carbon cycling - M_130628_MF_MetaG (v2) (version 2) | ecosystem: Environmental > Aquatic > Freshwater > Lake | place...
AGTACGCTGATGGCAAATTTGCAACGGTAGATGGTAATGTTAGGTTAATAAAACTTGAATAATGAAAGCAGTTATATTAAAACTATTACATCAAAGCTATGAATTTTTTGCCGTTGCATTGACTACTGGCTTCATTGCTTCGTTTTTCATCCCTATTCAAGGCTTCCTACTGTTTACGGTTGCCGTTGTTTTTGCGGATACTATAACGGGCATCAAGGCTGCAAGGAAGGAAGGTCAAAAGATAAGCAGCAAGGGATTGTATAGGACAACGGAAAAGATAGTCGTTTATTTTGTAGCCATCCTCATATTTGAAGGTGCTAAAAATACTTTTAATATCCCTTTCCCGATTACTTACATGGTTGCAATGATGATATCCGGAACAGAGTTATTTAGCGTTGCGGAAAATATTAAGCGAATAACGGGCGTTGAATTAGGGACATTAATAACAAGATTTTTTAAAAAGTAACCATTAAATTAATATATATGTCAAACGAAGTTTTAGGAGTAAAAGAAACAAAAGAAGTTTTAAATTTCGGTTTCGATTTATTGGAGGCAATCATTAAATCTTTAGAAGACAAAAAGTTTTCCATTGTTACCGATTCACCTCGTTTTGTACCTGTTATTTTCTCAGCTGCAAAAGCATTTGCTGGCATTGAATTAGTTAAACAGGAGTTAACTGACCTTACACCTGAAGAACAGGATGAACTTGTATCCGAGTTAAAGCAAAGATTTGACTTAAAAAATGATGCTGTTGAATTACTTGTTGAGGATGTTTTAGACCATGTTTTTGCAACCATTAAACTTGCTAAAAGATTTCAATCTATTAAGCAGTAAAATATAGGCGCAGAAGAATCGCTACCTTAGGCAGCCGAGGGGAGTTGATTAATTTCTTCTCCCCTTAAAAAAAAAACTATGCTTAAGAAAATATTTCCCAATACACATGAATTTTTAGATTACCAAATTTATCAAAAGGATAGGTATTTTTTATTTATATCAGATGTGCATTTAGATAGCGTGCATTGTGATAGAGTAAAATTAAAACAGCATCTTGACCTTGCTTTAGAACGAAACGCAATAGTATTTATTTTTGGTGACTTGTTAGACCTGATGCAAGGCAAATACGATCCTCGATCAAATAAAGCAGATTTAAATCCTAAATACAATACTGCAAGATACATAGACGAAGTTATTAATGATGTGGTAGAATTTTTAACTCCTTATAAATCCATACTTGCTTTCTATTCACCTGGCAACCATGAAACAAGTGTTGAAAAACGCATTGAATACGGAATAGTTGACAAGATTTGCGAAAAGTTAGAAATGTCACAAGGCAATTATTCGGGCTATATTTATTGTAGATTTTTTGCCTATCTTGAAGAAGGTACAAAAGTACCTTTGATTATAAGTTTCCACCACGGTTACGGAGGTGGGGGCGCGGTAACGCGTGATAGTATTAGTACAAATAGAAAAGCAGTTTACCTTCCAGATGCCCAAATTGTTATTTCTGGTCATACTCACGACAGATGGATAATACCAATTACACGTAGCCGTATAAGTCGTTACGGGGAAAGCATAGACCAACAATGGCACATAAAAACGGGAACGTATCAAAACGCACCAATAGATTTTAATGGCTATGCTATTGAAAAAGGATTAGCACCTAAATCTGGTGCTGGTATATGGATGAAATATACTATTGGTTCTGACCATAAATTAAATTACAATTTTCAATTTGCAGAATGAAACCAAATGATTTTTTAATATGCCTTGACGCTGGCCATGGTGGCATCAAGGCAGGCACGGGCCCAGAGAAATATGTTACATATCCATCAAAGTGCTTCCAGCATCGTACAGGTAAATTTCATTCCTATGGATGGTTTTTTGAAGGTGTTTTTAATAGGTCATTAGCTAACTATTTGGAGCAATATCTTTTAGACTATGGCTTTCAGGTAAAAAAGATATACGAACCAATAAACGATACAAGCCTTAACAAACGCTGCCAGCTTGCATCATCTTATTCCAGTGTAGCAAAGCATAGCATCCTTGTTTCCATTCATGGCAATGCAGCTGCAACAACAACTGCAAGAGGATGGGAAATATTTACATCTCCTGGTGATACTAAGTCGGATCAACTTGCAACTGCCATAGGCGAGGAAGTAAAAAAGGCTACACCTGGATGGGTGCATAGGAGGGATTATATTGATGGAGATTTAGACAAAGAGGCAAGGTTTCAAATGCTTACCGGTGTATCAATGCCTGCGGTTTTGACAGAGAATGGATTCTTTACAAATTATGGAGATAGTTGTTTAATGATAGATTTGACTTGGCAGCAAAGCATTGCGAAAGCTCATGCAAAAGGCATCTTGGAATATGCGGTCAAAGAGGGAGTGCAATGGGAATAAAAAAAGGCGCAAGTATCTCTCTTGCACCTCTCAAACACCTTCTTAAACACTAATTAACAACTATCTTATTGTATATTATTTCCAGCATTCTTATAGCTGATTCTTTTGTTTCTGGCTTTTCTTTTGTATTTTTTATTATTTGATATAACAAAGATACCATTCTTTCAGGATTCATGTATTCATAATATTTTTTACCATTTTCATCTAAGCCATTGTAAAATGTTAACAATACATTTACTGTACCAATAGTGTTGTTAAATTTTATTGGCTTTGGATATTTATGAAATATTTCACTACATATATCAAGTTCCTTTTTACCTAATAATCCATCCTTAGTTGCCATGTTGTCCTATTTTTAAAAGGGTTAATTTTGTTTTTTCTTGCCTCATGCGCTGCTCTATAATTCCTAAGAACCATTTATCTTGATTGCGGTTCTCTTTCATAGTTTCGGCAAAGTAGATTTTCTCTAAGTTGTGAAGCCGTTTTCTTAATACTTTTTCCTGCATCATTTGTAATAGCTTTTAGCAATTAACGCTAATTGGAATGCGTCAATTTCATCCTGTGATAATTTTTTGTTTCCAGATACTTCTAATTTCATTCCTTTGATTACGGACATAGCAAAGTCTAATGTCCATTTCTTGCCTTTCTCTTCCGGTGATATACCTTTTACTGTATGTCCATAAAGTTCCAACCAATCAATAGTAAATCTACTGGCTCCTTGGTTCATGCCAACATTGCGGCTTATCTTTGTGCGTGACCTACCATCGACATATTTGCGAAAGGTAATATTTTGTAAGCTCGAATCTTCCACAACCACAACAATATCCATTGCCCATGTCAATGCGTCTTTTGCCCAGTCGGCAAGTTTTTTGTATCTTCCAAAGTACAATTTATAATCATCAATAATGCAAACGGCAAAGCCATTTAGTCGCATACTGGGATCAATACCTACATACTTTTTTACCATTGTATTTTTTTGTTTACAAAGTTCTTTTTAGAATATCGCACTAAGAATTTAAGTAAATCTTTATAATCGTAATATTTGCCTCTGTAATACCATAGCTGTTTGCTTTTAATATATTTCATCGTCTGCGTGCCATAGGTCATAAAGAGGTCATTGTCTAAGTGAGACCTGGAATAGCCATCCCAGAAGTTCCAGGATGTCAAAAAATCAGTAGTTATTGTGTCAATATAGTGCTGCTCCTCGTTAGTATCATAAAATGTCCTTTCTAATTTATCACCTCCAATTTTCTCTACACTCATGTAATTATATGCCATAAAGTGATTCTTTTGCGCTGGCAATACATACACAACAAACATAAAGCAGATAGCCATTGTAAATTTAATTGGATGCGAGGTTGTGGCGTTCATTTTAAGCGCACTTTCTTTTGGCTTCGGTAGATTGCGCTTCCTTGGTTCTTTCACGCCAATACCATAGGCTTCTATGCCTTTCTCAATGAATTGTATCTCCAACACATATCCAAAGCAAATGATTGCACCAATAAAAAAGAACATTGCCCAAAACTCTGCGCCAGTGCTTTTGCCTTGTATGCTAAACCAAAGCTCCAACAATGCTATAACCGTGGCAACTGCTGCAACACGAGGAGGATATTTACTCCGCTTGTCAGATGGGTTAAGAAAATCAATAAACACAATGGCAAACCTGCCAAACTGCAACATTAGAGAAGCAGGAATAGAAAGGAGCAGCGGAAGGGGAAGAAAGTACACGTTAAGAGCTGCGGTAATAAGGTAGGTAAGAATAATACCTGTAAAAATAATCTTTGGCATACTGGATGTAATATCCTGAAATAGCCATTCAAAGTTTTGATTGTTAAAATTCTTTTTCATGTTTGTGATGTTTTAATTGTTAATCATACACAAATATACAAAGTATAATTATAAATCATAATAAAATAAAAAAAAAGTGGGAAATAAAATATCTCCCACTTAAAACGCATCACAAAACTACTTCCCAAAAATCTCTTCTCGCCTTTTGTATATTTCATCATTTGGCACAATCGTTATTTCTTTTGCGCTTGTTTCTATTCTTAACTCTTTAAATTTTTCTATTGCCTCTGTTACATTATTAGCAGCTACACTTACTATGCCTTCTTTGTACTTTATTATAAACCGATTTGTCTTAACTTCCATTAGTACCATTTTCTTATAAGGTCAACAATGTAATAGATAACATACATTAATGTTACTATAGCTCCAGCAGCAACAAAGCCACGAGCTAATAAGTCATAAAACTTCTGATTGTCTGGTTTCATAATTATTTATTTAGTAAATATGCAATCAAATTTGTTAACAATCTTAATCCTGCTAATAATGCTATTAAAGATGAAATAGCAAAACCAAGCCAATACAATTTTTCTCTATTCTTTTCTGTCATAATTCTTTATTTATTTTTAAGATCATGCCATTCCGCTTTAAGTCCTTCAATTTGCTCTTCTAACTCTTCAATCTTATCTTCTAACTTTTCATGCGCTTCTTCAAGTTCATGAATTTCTATAATTAAATCATCAATTACAGACTTAATATTATCTTTAGCATCATACGCTTGTCTTTCTAAAAGTGAGTTATACATTGTTTTTGTTTTAGTTTTTAAAAATTGCCTGTCTTTCCAGGCTGTCAATTCATCCTCTGACGCAATTAGGTGTAAAGAAATGCTTAATTAAATAAGAACATCACTTAATTCCGAGGTCTGCAAATGTCTTTAAGTAGTCATGTGACCTACTAATATTCTTTCTTGACGAAACGAACTTAATAAAGTTCGATAGTTGTCACTGGTGATAAGTAGCAGCTGCTTCACGGCTCTACATTGCTCAAAGATTGCAGTGGCCTTGGGATATTTTCCTTTGACATAGTAATCTGTCAAAGTAGAAGAGTGCTTAATTCTTTTATACTCCTCCTCTGCCATGTCTCGGATGCACATCATTAGTAGTTGTGAGTAAATGCTTTCATTCATGCCTGAAATAACGGTGTAGCGGCTGTAATAAGCGGATAACTGCCGGAGAAACTGGTCGCAAGAATCAAGGTCTTCTCCGCTTGGCGCTGTACTTATCCATGCGTTCACCTCATCGGAAAAGGCTTTAATTTCCATCATTTGAGCATTGTACTCTTTCACTTTGCGTCTTTTACCGTTAGCAATGTAATTGTCTTTGTTTCCTCTGTTGCTACACCGTAAAGTATTTCTTGTTTCTTTTGTGCTGCCAGTTGCTCCTCTCTTTCTTGTAGTTCCTTGCTATGGGTATAAAACTTTTTCTCATAAGTGCTATAACTTAATATCTTATCGTTAAATTTTTTAGTATATCTACTATTTTGCAACTTATCTTCTATTTTTTTTCTAATAATATCTCTTTGATATGTTGCTTGTTTAATAAAAATATCTAAATCAGTATATGTTTCTGTTAAAAAATATATTTGCCGATCACAATGCAGCTCATAGGCTTCAGCTATTTCTTCCGCTGCTTTTCTTATTCTGCTATCTGTTTCTACAAGATCAATCATTGAAAAGGTATGTTGGTATGTTTCATGCACATCTGTCCATTCCATGCCTTTCCCTTTTATTCTTGTCTTATAATAATCAATAAAACAAGTTGGAATAATTCCTTTTTGGATAAATAAAATTAAGCTATAAGCCTTCATTTGCAGGCTATTTACAAGGCGATCTTGTGTCCATGCAGCAGTGCCGGTTTTAAAATCTCTGATAATTCCAAAGTTTTCAGAGGCATTGTCAATGTAGCCAATAAATTTAAAGTCTCCAAAATCATGATCCAATTTGTATTCTACATGAGGATACAAAAGTATATTCTGTAAAAAGTTAGGTGGAAAATTATATTCTCTTTGCTCACCTTTGACGTAATCCTCAATGTCACTGGCAAACTGCTTGCCAAATTCCATCATGGAAGATGGTGCATCCGATATGTTTAGGAAATACCTTTTCATGTAAGCAGATGGATCAGTCTCCCAAAGGTTTATTTGGGAGATAGAAAGGTGTGGTCGTGGTAATTTAAGCATTTTCTTCTAGTGTGTAAGGTGTGTTTAAGAATTTTGTTATATCCCAAATAATCAATTGTAATGATTTATCAAATTGTTCCTTATCTAAATCAACTTTATCTTTTTCATAAACAATAGTATTAATTACTAAAGCTAATCTTGTACTACTTTTAAATGCCCAACTATTTATTTCTTGTGTAGAGTGATCATAATATTCTACTCTTAACGATGTTTTTTTTTCTAAATCCATTTTGTTTTGTTTTTGGCGTTGTTAAAAAAGAGGCAGCGCAATTACTGCCTCATAATGAGTCATCTCAATTTTTGGAAAACCTGAATAAATATTGTTGACGTTGCAGCCGTTGCACTTTCATGCGGCACTCCGGCCTCACTTATCTTATTGTAAATGTCAATGTATGCCTGCGTGTAAATTGCAGACATTTCAAAGACTATGGCTGCAAGGTCTGGCTTCTCTGCTATTTGTTGCTCAATTACTGCTACTCCTGTCGGTGCTGGCATTGTTTGTGACTCCTCCAATACCTTGTACTTTCCATTGTCATCTATTAACGTTATAGCTTGCCCAGACTTATATCTCTCTATGACATCACCAGGCTTTCCGTACACTCTGACTTGGCTTTGATCCTCCAGAGTTACGAGGATGTTTATTGAAAAGCCGTACTGCCCTTCCCTTGGCGCACCTGCTCCATATTTTACAATGCCTTTAGTGATTTTCATAGCTATCTTCTTTTTGGCAGTCATAAATCTCTTGATTGTACCTATCCCAAATGCCTGTGAGCTGCTCGGCTATCCAAGGCACATCCAGTGCCTCGTTCATTATTTCGACAAATAACACTTGCTGGGCATCGTCAAGTAATTCAAAGCGGAAGATCCTGCAAATGGCTTTGTCAACATCTTCCTCTGTTGTGCCTTTGATCTTGTAGTCATCCATGAGGTAGGATGCAAATCTTTTACTAATGTCGTTCATGTAATGCGTTTTTTAAAATAATGTAATTTGAGATTTTAATGATACAACAGATTTTAAATTAGTTTTAGCTAAATCATAATAGCTTTCTTTTAATTCAAAACCTATACCTTTTCTATTCATTTTTACAGCTTGATATACTTCGCTTCCAATTCCCATAAATGGAGTGAAAACAGTATCTCCTTTATTTGAATACAAATGAATTAATCTTTCAATAGTATCTAATTGTAATGGACAAATATGTTTTTCATCATTTTCTTCTCTACCATTCCTGTAACCTTGTAATGTATTTCCATAATTAATATCCATCCATACAGGTGAAGCGTATTTTTGCCACAAATCAACACTTAGCTCAGTATTTTTTACAGGATTACTTCTTTCTCCATCCTTTCTAAAAATCATAACATAATCAGGAATACCAACTCTGGACATGGTGGAGTCTTTTTTTACTTGTTTGTGCAACAATCCTAAAGCCTTAGTTCTTTGCATTTCAACAACTGGGTCTTTCCAAATTGTAATTCTACTTGCGTAAATAAAACCAACTTCTTCAAATGATTTTAAAATCATTCCTGAAAAGTCTCTTAATCCAATATATCCTTCTTTGCCTTTTTGGATAGGCAAATCCATACAATGTACACATACATTCCTGCCTTGCATCATTACTCTATGTAATTCTTTTATTAAAAAATTAAATTGAGTTAAAAATTCATTATAATTTTTTGAGTTACCCATATCTTCAATGTGATTTGAATAGGTATATAATTCAGCGAAAGGTGGGCTAAAAACAGATAATCCTATACTTTCATCTGGTAAATCTTGTATTAACTGAACTGAATCACCTCTTTTAATATTATACCATTCGTTATTTTCATGAGAAATATCAAATACTTTTGAACTCATTATACTTCCAGATAAATTTAAATTTACCGCTTTTGCCATTTCTTCCTGCATTAATAAAAATTGTTTTTGTTTGTAATCAATCGCTTGTTTAACATTACTCATTGTATCGGTTGTAATCAAATAAATGTTAACTTCATTTTTTTGACCAAATCTATAAGACCTTCTTATTGCCTGATACAATCCCTCAAAAGAAAAATCTAAACTTGCAAATATTTGATTATTGCAATTTTGATAATTCATTCCAAAACTTGCTATCTTAGTTTTAGTAATTAATATTCTAAATTCATTGTTTGCAAATCCAAGTAATTTTTCTTTTTTCCATTCATTAGTATCACTACCTTTTACTTCTATTGCCTCAGGAAGTAATTTTTTAAGTAGTTCACCTTCTTCATTTTGTTTAATCCAAATAATAAAATTTTCATTTGGTTTAGAGTTTATAATGCCAACTACTTCATCAAGTCTTTCTATTTTAGTTAGTCTTAATTCGCTATTAAAATTTGTAGCTGAAATTATAGCATCATTAAATAGTTGTCCATTCTGCCTTTTTGGAGTAATTATTTGATTTTCTAATAGGTTTAATTGAGGAAGATTATAGCCATTCATCTCATATCCTATATCCATTGGCTTACTAAGCATAATAGACCATGTACCAACAAATTGATAGAATAATTTTGTAGCATGACCTTTAAGCCTCCATTTTGCCGTTTCTCCACCATCATGAATAAAATACATTGATAGCATTTCATTTCTTGTCATTACGTCTAAAAATTCAGAATGATTACCAAGTTCCATTGGATCATTTGGAGAAGGCGTTGCAGTACAAGCTAATTTATATGGAGTAAATTTAAAATTATCTAAAATATCCTTTTTTGTAGCACCTTCGTAATTTTTTAAAATACTACTTTCATCAAGTACTATCCCAGAATATTGATTAACTAAAATATTATCTAATTGCTCGTAATTTATAACATCAATATTAGACATATCAATACCAAATTTAACTCCTTCTTGTTTTGTTTGACCAACAACAGCTAATGGAGCTAAAATCAATACTTTGCTATTTGTGTGTTTACATACTTGATTTGCCCATTCTAATTGCATCAATGTTTTGCCTAATCCACAATCGGCAAAAATGGCATACTTACCAGCTTTTAAGGCTCTTTTAACAATAAATTTTTGAAAGTCAAACATTTTATTATTTAACATTTCATTATCTATATCAAACCCACTATTAATGTGTGTTTTTTGTTTTGTTTTTAAAAATTCAAGATAATTTGTCATTTAAGTTGTTTTTAGTGGTAAAAAAATAGGGCAGTTTGGGGACTGCCCTGTAATGTTTGATTAATTTACTTTTTAAAATATTCTTTCATTGCATATTTAGCAACGATTTTAATTTTATTCTTATCCCATTGTTTGTCTGAGCAACCGTAATATTTTACAGTATATTCAACATTTGCAACATATTTTTCGTCAGACAATAAATTTTCTATGTTACGATAAGCTTGTTGTAGTTGGTTTAAAGTTGTCATTTTTGTTGTTTTTTAAGGTGATTTATCGTTTGTTTGTTTCGATATGTAAATATACAAAGTATAATTATAATATACAAGCATAATTAAAAATAAATGTAAATTATTTTTATTTTTTTATCACCTTCCTCCACACTGCCAACTTCTGCGCAATTACCACTGCCCTTTTCATGTTCCCTTGCTCAATGATCTTTGCATGACTGCGGATGGTCATTAAGTCCAATGACTCTGGCGGCTCTTTAAGTGCAATGGCCTGGGCCTCATCCCACAACGCTCTCTTCTCTCCTTCCTCGTATGTTATCATATCAAACTTTAGGCACATATCATACCAGTATAGAGGCACATCTTCCCAAGTCTTTCCGGTAAAGTCTTTAATCATGGTTGGAAATTCTGCGTACAACTTCTCCCTTTCCTTTTGCCCTCTTTCTTCCATGTCCTTCTGGTGTCTAAGGTCTGCAATTTCATTGTCATGGCTTGCAATGATTCTTCTCCGATATACCATGTATCCATTTAGTATCTTTCCAATTGTGTGCATATTTGCCTTGCCGTAAAATTTAATGTCATCATCCAGTTCTAAAGTTTCTGCGGAGAACATACGAAAAGCTATTTCAATCTCATTGGCTGCTATCTGCCCAAAGGTCTTAACTATCTCCTTGGCTATGTTGGCATAGAAGGCAAGGTCGCCATCAATGCCGTACATCGGAAAAACGGAGCTGATTACGTTCAATGTTTGTTTGTACGCATCCTTCTGGTCAAGGTTGGCAATGCGGTTGGATCGGGCAGTGATGATTGCCTGCTCGTCAGAGTTGCGTGGTTGGTACTGTGTTAAATTACTCATTAATAAATTGTTTTAGTTTGTGATAGCTTCTTTGGTATTCAATGTATTTCTGCCTTTGCTCCCTGCTCATGGCATGGTACTTGGCTCGGAGGCGTAGGTTCTCGCGTTCGCGGATCTTCTTGTAAGTGTATTCGTTCATGGTGGCGCGGTACTTCTTCATGTACTCACGCATATAAGCGTTGCGGTCTTGCTTACATTGCATACAGTCCAATATTTTTTATTTCAATTTCAACTTCTTCCCAATATTCGTGTGCTTTGTATTTTTTTTCATCCCACTTCTCTTGCTGCATTTGCATTGCAAAAAACAGAGCGCATTGTTCCGCGAGGATGGAAACAAGGATTTCATTTCCTAATTCTCCTCCGACATTCTGGATGATGATATAGTAGTGGTCAAAGAGCTCCTTGGCTTTTTCTTTGGGTGTTTGTTTCATAAGCTTTTAAGTTCATTTTTTACATGAATCCAATATTCTAAAGTTCCTTTGTCGTGATATTCTTGTAATGTAAATCCATTTATTTCAAGTATATCTATTATTTCATCAACTGCAACCAATGCAAATTGCTTAGCTTTAGATGAATCAATGTGTTCTATCCAGCCTTTAAATTCATCTAAGAATTTTGTGCATATAGTAAATTTATTAATTAATTCAACTGCCTTTTCTTTAGGTGTTTGTTTCATTCTTTTAAGCTTTGTATATATTCAATCGTATTAAAAATACGATACACAATTTGCGGCACTACGGCATTTCCGTATCCTTTGATGCTTTCGTTTCGCCACTTTGAAAAGGTAATATTGTCCAATCCGTGGGAAATCCCATCATCTCCGCTACAAACAGGGGATTGAGTTGGGAAGTTGTCCCACGCGGTATTCCAGATATTTCGTGAGCTTGTACTGCTAAATCTGATTTCCCTTTCCAATTCTCCGATGGGCCCGCACTTCCTTTCCAATCGGATACTATCGGTGTAGGTAGCATCCCCATCTTCGCTAATGTCGTTAAATCGTCCATCTTCCCTTCCTCTATTCTCTGATGACTGTTCCCTTGTCCTTTGACTCTCGGTGTCGGTAGCATTCCCGATGCCATTGCTCTGGTCAATGTCATTGAGTGCATTGAACCCTCTTTTATTTGCGTTGATTTCATCGTTGCCGTTGCGTTCGTCGAATCCATGCAAGTCGGAGTTGGGAGCATCCCGTTGTTTGCCATCTGGGGTAAACTTATCCCAAATCTCACACCCGTTTTTAGACTTATTGATTTCCCGTCCGTTAATACTCTGCCCTCGTTTGTTGCATTCATTACCGTTGGAGTGGGCAGCATCCCGTTGTAAATCGCAAAATCTGTTATTGAAAATTGTCGATGTGTTCCTGCTTTGTTCAGCCGTGTGTATAATGGAAGATTGTTCTCCCTCATTTGTAATGCTAATTCCGGTCTTCCTCTCTGCATTGTGTCTGGAGTTGGCCACAATCCAAAGTCTTTCCCTTTGGTGAGGTGCGTTGATCCCCGAAGCTGGAATAATAAACGCTTGGACTTCATATCCAATATTTTCCAAGTCAGCACACACCTCGTGGAAAACCATCCCTCCATTCCAGTTAAGTAATCCACGAACGTTTTCGCCCACAACCCATTGTGGTTTAACTTCCCGAATAACTCGGAGCATTTCTGGCCAGAGGTGTCTGTCATCTTCCTTGCCAAGTCGCTTCCCGGCTGCGCTATATGGTTGGCAAGGGAATCCGCCTGAAATAATGTCAACTGTTCCGCGGTACTTTGTAAAGTCTGTTTTTTTAATGTCTTCATGGCATTCTGCATTTGGCCAATAGTGATTTAATATTTTACGGGGAAATTCTGCTATCTCACAATGAAATATATTCTCCCATCCCATCCAGTCTGCGGCAAGGTCAAATCCACCTATACCACTAAATAAGCTTCCGTGTTTCATGGTTGATATTCATTTACAAGTCTTTCAATCTCCTCCTGCCTGCGCTTCTCCTGTGCGGCAGGGTTGTTAAAATGCCACTTTGTATAAATAGAATTGGCATTGCTATAAATTATTGATATGCTAAAATTATTCCTAATATACTTATCACCAACATGCCAAGCTGCCTTGGTGAAAGCGGAAACCATTTCATCCATTGTTCCCTCAACAACGGCAATTTGCTTTATCCATGATATTAATTTTTTGCAGTTACTCCCATCTTTCGCACTCATAATGTAATTGCCTTGCTTGTTCTTTGGCAAAGTAACCTTGGCGCAATTTTCGTACGCTTGGCAAAAGGCAATGAAGGCGGAGTAAGTTTCTGTATTTTCTTTGTCTTTTAACGCAACATTAACTTTTTCTTTAAAACCTTGCTCATGGGAAATGGAATCATGGATAGACTGCCTTGCAAAACTATTTTTTATTTTTGGTTGAGGAGGCGTGAAAGAATTTTCACAACCTTTATAATCTTTATTATTATCTGTTTTATTCTCTGTATTATTATGTTCACGTTTTCGTGTAGGCTGCTTTGTTGTTTTCGTTAAGTCTGCTTTCACGTTTTCGTTAAAGCTGCTTTCACTTATCTGTGTTCGCAGTCCTCTGTTTCTTCCATCAAAAAACAACTGAATAATAAATCCTCTCTTTTTTAAGTCAACTATTATATTAGCTACCCTACCTTCTGACAACTGCACAAATGATGCTAAGTATTCATTAGAGGCAAAGCAGCCGCGGTCGGAGTTGTCCAGGGAGTCAATTTCAACTAATAATATTTTTTCTATTATAGATAAGTCAGTGTTGAGCCATATCTCTTTAGGTATCCATACACCTTTAAAGTCTCTATTTTCTTTCATTGTTTACTAATTTTACTAACAATGTAATTAATTACTTCTGCGTCAAATAATTTATTAATGACTCTTATAAAATCATCTGGTGTTTGTTTAACACTAATAGTTGGTTTTCTTAATCCTACTTGAACCATTGCAGCATTGGCAGAAATTTCTTTTGCTATAACTTTATTTGCTAAATCTACATGACCAGACTTAGTTAGTTTTTCAATAGAATAATCTACTCTGTTGCCTTGTATTGTGTTTCGTTTATTAATCTCATTACTAACAATGTTAGTAATGAGATTTGTATTTTTATATTTATAATCACTTCCTCCTAATCCTTTACTCCATAAATCTCTATGTTTTACAAGAACATCTTCATGGTCACGAAAGTATTTTTGAAAGTCACTATCTGTACTTCCTAATCCACCTTCTAATATCGGTGTCTCAATAAATGCTTTGTAAGCTTCATGTCTTGATCGTTTATTTAAAATGTCATTAAAAGCATTTTGCTCTATCATTTCAAAGTAATGTTTCTTTGCACTTTGTACATTATGCAATCCACCATGGTATGATTTTATAAAATATTTTATACTAAAATCTAATGGTGTTTTACTTTCTGTAAATCTTACTTCTGAAGCCATATTGGTAAAGTTTTAGATTCATTAATAGTAGTTGATAAAGCATTAAGCCATTCCAATTTATTTTTAAGTTGTTCAAATGTCATGTCTTTTGTATTTGTCCTATTTTCATATACATACCTACCATTAATTGATTTTTTTAAATCACCAATAATAGTTGTGTTAATAGATTTTGACTTTAAATTTTTAACTATTTTATATGACATTGAACCTACTAAAGTATCAATTTTTGCAAGTAATTCATTCCTGGATAACTCTTGTTTATGTATAATTGCTTTCTCTTCAAATATTTTACCAAGATGTTCTTTTATAATATCAGTATGCTCTGAATTATTTTTATCAATTATAATTCTTTTATCTGATTGTAAACTATCCTTTAATCTTAAAAACTCTTTTTCTGGCAAATTATTTTTTTGCCATTCTTTAAATAATACATCTGTAATTTGATTAAATAAATTATACTCATAAATAGGTAAGTCATTCCAATTATCATCATCTTCTGTAGGTTCATCTATTTTACTATCTCCGGTAAACTCTGTTCCTTGCCATGTAATTTCTGATAATTGTTTTATAGTTTCTAATGCTTTAGAATCTGTAGGAACGTAAACATAACCAAAATCATCATCATAATTTTCTATCATGTAATTTCTTCTCATGGCTCTCATTATTTTTTGCACAACTTGATTACCATTATATTGAAGAGAAAGATAAATAATAATACTTGATTGAGGATTATCAAAACCTTCTCCTGCAACAGATACTTGTACTAAACATGGTATTTCACCATCTTTATATTTTATTAATATTTCTTTATTGTCAGATAATTTTCTGCCATTAACACCAGTGCCTATCCAATTAGCAAAATTAGGTCTCATATCATTAATCATTTTACAATAATTTTGAGCTGATGAAACAGTATCGGCAAATATTAAAATTTGGTGTATAGGTCTATTTGGCTTTTTTGCATTTGCATTAATATATAAATCCGTGTCTTTTAAAGTTAATTGGTCATATTTATCTATTGCCTCAATAAACAATGGACTTACATATTTACTTAAATATCTAAGTTGTTTTTTAATTTCATATTGATTTATATCCTTATAATCGTTTAAAATTATTTCTTCTCTTAATTGTTCTGTAGTTAAATTTAGTACATTACCTTCTATTAAAAGATCAACATAATAATCTCCAGCAATATATTTAATTCGTCTTATTGCTTCTTCTTCGATACCTTGTTTTATATCTAAGTTGTAAATATTATTACTATCAATTTGCTTAAATATAGATAATTGGTTTGTGTTATCTGGTGTAGCACTTAATCCTAAAAAATATTTAGCATTTAATCCAGCAATTAAATTACCAAATTTATTAACATCTGTATAATGATGTGATTCATCAACACATACAAACCAATTACCAGTTCTTAGTAAATCATTTAAAATAGATCCTCTACTATTTATTCCAAAGTGAGGAGTTACCATAAAAAACTCAGATTTATTATACTGATGTTCTTTTATAGCAAATGAATCATTTACTTGTACAACAGAATCACCAGAATTACATATAAATTCAAATCCAATTTTTTTACATTGCTTTTTTAAATCTTTGTTAAAATCAATTAATTTAACTGTTGATGGTGCTACATAAAGAAATCTATCGCACTTTCTTTGTTTACGAAGTTCGTAGTAAGCACCAATAGCAGTTAATGTCTTACCATATCCTCCTGGTAAAACTGCTAAATAGGTGCCTTGCCCACCGTTTAAAATCATGTTAATTGTTTCCTCTTGACCTTTACGGTACTGGAATCCATCTTGGTTTTCTTTTTGTGACATTCTAAACATAATAATTGTAGATTATTTATGAAAGTTTGTCCACCAAGACTGTATGGTAAGATATGGTCGGCATGATAGTTGCCCTTGCAAAGTTCAGTTTCGCATATAGCGCACTTAAAGTCTTGCAGTAACAATAATAAATCCTTAGTACGATTATTAGCTACTCTCATATTTTGCTTACCTTACCATCAGTGTGGCGGACTACAGTGTAAATATACATAATTTTATTTACTTTTCCCTTTACTTTTCCAAGGCGGATTCCCTTATACTCTGTTCCCTCTAAAGTGTAAAGTCGTTTTTCTATTTCTTTAATATTATTACTCATAATTAATCCTCTATTACTTTGTATGTAAAACCTTGCTTATGATATTCTATTTCTTTATTAAATGGAATAGGGTAAGCATTGCCCATTCTTTGGCTTAAATTGACAAAATTCCAACCTTTAGGTTTTGCCCATTCCATAAAAATTTGCAAAGATGCCATTGTGCGGTGGCTGTGGCCTGTGACAAAAAAATCATCTTCTCCCCATATCTCTCTATATTCTTTACAATATCCATAACTATCTATTGTACCTCCATCAATTCCTAACATAAAAATATTCTTTGCACCAAGATGATAGGCTAAACCAATAGCATCTAAAAGAATAGTACCTCCAACAAATAAATAATTATCCATCTTTTGTATTAATGGCTTAACATAAAGATCAGTTGTTTCGCAAATGGGCAAACCATCATATTTATAATAAGGGCCTTCATAATATGTAGTACCTCTATTAATATTATTACAATCATAATTAGATAATACAAACTTATAAGGATATTTATAAATATTTTCAATCATTCTTTGATGAAAATTATCTGGTGAATCAATAACTGTATGATGATTTATTACGTAATCAAAATACATATCTTTCAATAAATAGGTATCATTTAAACATATAATAACACTATTATATTTAAAAATATTTATAATATCTGCATAAGGCAAATAATCCAAAGATGATCCGCTGCCAATAATTAAAGCATTAGTTTTATTACCTTTTAAATCTCTGATAAATTTAGTTTCCATTATTTTAATATTCAAGATTAGGAAAAGATGCTTTGACTGTCCAATACTCTGTACTTATGTTACTTCGCACTTTCCATTGGTTACTGGTGTGATAGCCTGACTTCCAAAAGCATTTGCAGATATTATTTACAATGTCCTTTGGCTTCATGCCATTGTTATACTTCGCATAAATAAACTTCTTGCAATTCTTATACCTTGGCAAGTTCATAACATTAGACCAGCCATCAATCATAGACTGATAATCTTTATAAGCCTGAAAATTGCATGGTACTTTCTTCCCTCCCTTGTAACAGTCATCCATTGCTTTCATTTTATTTCCCTTACCGGTGTACTTGATCCCTCCAGGATTAAGAGCTTTCATCATCAACTTTGATTCCAGTCCATTACTTGTTGCCTCAATAATAAAAAAGGCATAGATAACAGATATTGGTAGGTTAGTCTTTTTGTGCATGGAATAAAAAAAGTCATCGTACATAAAAGCTAAATAAATTCTTCTTAACTCTACTAAATTCTTGCCATGCAATCTCTGAAACCCAACGGCATCCATAAAGTCATGCAGCTGATCCTTCTCCATGTTCTTAATATGCTTACCTGGCAGATTTTTAACATCTATTATAAAAGTGTTTTCCTGCGGATATTCTTTTGCTGGATTAGGTGCAGTTTTCTGGGCTTTGTAGCTACTGCCTGCAAAGCTACTAACAAACATGGCAAAGCACATGGTAAGGGCAAGGATGCAGAGCTTGAAAATGTTGCGTCTGCGAGTGATGGGAGAATATACTTCCCATTCAAATTGATTGTTTTTCATACTAATTGGTTTATAAATAATGTTTAAAATGGCATATCATCGCCAAGGTCAACCTTGCCAACTGGCGGATTAGCGTTGTGAGGAGTAGCTTCTGCGGTTGGCTTACCTCCAAATTCTAAAGATGTAACACGGCAGTTTATCATACCAAAGGCTTCAGAGTTCTTAATATAGGCATTTACGCTTCCTGATCCTTCGGCCACAATGTAAGTGCCCTTGGTAATGAATGGAGTGAGTTTAATTGCTCTTTCTCCCCAAATTGAACAACCTATCCAAATAGTCTTTTCTCCAGGTGTACTACCATACACCTTTTCAGTGTGAGCAATGGAAAATGAGCATACAGTTGTATCTCCTACTGTCTTCAATTCGGCATCACTGCCTACTCTTCCAGAAACAATTAGTTTTATCATATTTATTTTTTATTTGCAAATATAATAGAATTATTATACATTTGCATAAATAATATAAAATAATGAATGTACTTACAAAAAAAAGAAAGAGCGTGTTATTAGATGAGGATACACATCGACTACTAATAAGCACGCAGATAAATGTTTCTGCCCTAACTGGAAAGAAGATGCCTATAGCTGAAATTATTAATTATCTATGTGCAGATTGGAAAAAAAAGAATAAATGAAGGTTACTATATTTACATCTTCCAAAAGTCAGGCGACTGATTACTACCGCACTATTGGGCCGTTCTCGAGGTTAGCACTACAAAAGAATTTCTTAGTAGAGATAAAGCAACAAGAAAAGGCAATGTGGTATGACATTTATAATACAGACATTGTAATCATTCAGCGACCTAACAGCACATCATCACTTGGAATCATGGCAGATGCCAAAAGGATGGGCAAGGCTGTAATAATAGACTTTGATGATCACTTACTAAATGTTCCGGAGGATAATCCTGCAGCCTCTTACTTTAGTAATCCCCAAGTACAAAAGCAAATACAAGATACATTTCTATTTGCTGATGTTATCATTGTATCAACTCAAAAGCTATTAGACTTATACAAGCCAATGAGTCAAGGTAAGCCAATGTTTGTTATTCCTAATGGATGGTCACCTACTGACATCCCTATGATCAAGGTGCAAGAGCAACATAAGCCAGTAAGATTTGTTTGGCGTGGAGGTAGTACACACTTTGCAGACCTACACACTATAAAGCCGCAGCTAAACGCTGCAATGGATAAGGATACAGAGTTTACATTTTTTGGTATGCCACAATTCATGATGTATGATTTTAATAAGAAGGCTAACTTTGTAGAGTGGAATAGTATGTTTATCTATTTTACATTCATGCAAAGGATAGAAGGAGACTATGGCTATTATCCCTTATGTCGTAATGAGTTCAATGAGAGCAAATCAAATATCTTTGCTATTGAATGTTTAGCTAATGGTATGCCAGTGTTAGCGGACAAATACTTTAAAGAGTTTAATATGCCTGGAGTAATCAACTATGATTCACCAGAGCATTTTGGTGAGCTTACCGATATGATTATTTCTGGCAACATTGATAAGCTATCTCTCGTTAAAGAGGGAAGAAAGCATCTTAATGAGGTGCTACACATAGACTTACTTAACCAAACACGATACAAGATACTTAAAGGAATATAAATGCCATACATACCTAAGTACATACAGTCAAGCATTAACAAGGCTAAGATGATGCGCAAGCCATCTGGTGAACAAGGTAATTATAACAGTGCATGGCAGAAGGTGAGCGTGAACTATAGACGTTCTAATCCTTTGTGTGAGGTATGCTTAGTCCTTGGTGAGATGGTTGACATAACACCAGGAGATAGGAAAGGATGTGTTGATCACATGATACCTATTACGCGTGGTGGTTCTATGTATAACCTTGGCAACCTATTAGCATTGTGTAAGTCTTGCCATGATACCAAGTCTATACTGGAGAAGTTATCTGTTGCACCTGTTCCTATCTACATGGATGCCGATGCAAAGATACTACCTAAGGACAAGGCCGATGTCATAGCATGGTTGGCACAGCAGGTGCAGAGGAAGAAGAGCATGGAACAGCAAGGACAATGAAAAGCAAGGTCAAAGCAAGGGCAAGAGGCACAAAGGACCGGGGAGGGGAAGGAATTATGGGAAACGTCAGGTTATCGTGTCGTGCAACTTTACGCACAACAAATCAATAGCCTAAAGGGGGGTTTATACAAAACATACAAAAGCAAAAACAAATGAGAGCAAAATCATTAAAAACAAAAGAGTTACAAGGTACT
>Ga0304730_1001222_pt1 | contig 20023 bp, 41 predicted proteins | sample M_130628_MF_Meta_FD_190474 | JGI IMG/M metagenome (GOLD analysis project Ga0304730, IMG submission 190474) | Freshwater microbial communities from Lake Montjoie, Canada to study carbon cycling - M_130628_MF_MetaG (v2) (version 2) | ecosystem: Environmental > Aquatic > Freshwater > Lake | place...
TATTTTAAGAAAAGCAGTTCCAACAGCTTTTGCTAATGGAATAGAGGGTATTGCAGTTTACCCAAAAAGAATTAAATCTTTTAAATAAATTAAATGCTCACTTTTGAGCACTTAATTTATAACTGTTCATAGTGGAATTTATGATAATCTAATAGAACCAATAATATTAACAGAAAAATGGTTTAGAGAATGGGCTGAAAATTGGGCATTTTATATTGAATATACAGATAGTCCATTTGAACAAGATGAAAATAAAAAATATCCAATTTCATTTGATATCAAATATGTTCATCAGTTACAAAACTTATATTTTTCTTTAAAACATAAAGAATTAGAAATGAAATAAAAAAAGCCACTTTTAAAGTGGCTTTTTTATTAAAATAGTTTTTCATACCATTTATCTTTTTGTTCATCTGTTAACAATCCCATTTTATATAGATAATCAACTACTGTTGAATCCTTAACCAAATAATTATAACCATTATAATTCCATTCAGTTTCACTTAACCATTTTGATGATTGTTCTATATCTATATTGTATCTCCATGATATTTCATTTGCATAAAAATCACTAGCATTTGGGTTTTTAATTTCTTGTGCAACAGTTCCAACTTGTTTTACAATTTGTCTTAACAATCCTTCATATTCTTGATAAACTTCATTTCTAACAGCTACAACAAAACAAGGCCAAGGTGTTACAACTTCACCAATACATTTACATTTTTCTTGTTTTACAAATGGATATGTTGTAAATTTTTCCCATAAAAAAACATCAGATTTATTATTTTCCAATGCCCATAATCCACCATAAATATCACCAACAATTTCAAATTTCATGTTACTAGTGTCCCACCCTTTTTGAAATGAATTTACATATGCCATTAAATGTGAACCTGAACCTTCTCTAGATATTGCAAATGTTTTATCCTTAATATCATCTGATGTTTCCATATCTGAATTTACAGGAACATGAATTCCCCATCTAAGTGGTGTATTTACATAAGCAGTTAGGATTTTACAATCTAATCCTTCTAGAATTGATTTTGTAATGCCCTCTGTTAATAAAACAGCGATATCTATTGAACCTGCTTGTAAACCTTTAATCATTTGACCTGTTCCACCTGTCATATCTGACCAGTGTAAATTCACATCCAAATAATTTAAACGACCTTGCTCAATTAATAAACGCCAAGGTAAATTGAAGTGTTCTGGAACACCACCTATTTTAAAATTTTTCATATTCCTATTTCTTTTAATTTTATATTCCTTAATTCCCTTTTAGTGTAAAAATAATCCCATATATACCATGTCTTATTTTTATCAGATGAAAAATACCAATTACTACTAATTTTATTTGTCTGCACTCGGTCTGGATATTCAAAAATGTAAACATCACCATCATATTTTATATCAAGTTTATCACCTTTTTTATAAGAATATATATGATTATCAAAACTCTCAATAATCATATCTTTTTTCAATACCATGATCATATCCCTAATTCTTTTAATTTTATATTCCTTAATTCTTTTTCTGTGTAAAAATAATCCCATATATACCATGCCATATTTTTATCAGATGAAAAATACCAATTACTACTAAATTTATTGGAATATTCCAAAATGTAACCATGACCATATGGATCATATTTTATATCAATTTTATCACCTTTTTTATAAGAATATATTTGATTATCAAATTTTTCGATAATCATATCTTTTTTCAATACCATTATCATATCCCTAATTCTTTTAATCTCGTATTTCTAATTTCTTTTTTATTATAAAACCAATCCCATATATAAAACTCGCTTTTTTCATTTTTAGTGAAATACCATTTACCTTGAGCACCATCAAATATATTAGAAAAATCAGTATTATCTGAATGATAACCCATTGATGAATTGCCATCATGGTATAAATTAATTAAACAATTATTGGGTGAAAATCCAATAGTGGAATTAATAGAATTTAATAAATCAGAAAAATTATCTGGAAATGTAATAGCAGGATAGCTCATACCATTATAATCATAGCTCTTTCCAAAAGAAGCAGTCCACCTTGCTCTCATTGATCTATCAAAATCACAATTATTTACTATATAATCAAATAAATCATTTGAATAATAGTTAGGTATTAATGTTACATTAGGTGTCATTTCTATTCTATTTAAATGTAAATATACAAAAATTATTTTAAAAAATCTGGTTTTACATAATAATCCCAAACATCATTTAATTGGTTTGCATCTTTAACATACATAATCCAATCATCCTTAGCAACTTCTTCTTCAATCACATCAATATAAAATGTTTTTGGAACAAATGGAAAACCTTTAATTTGTAAACTAGATCTAATACTATTAGTATTATTTATAGCATCTTCCCTATTCATATATAATGGTCCAGACCATGTTCCACCATTTTGTGTTCTTTTAACCAAAGCACTAACATAATTAACTCTACCATCTGCATATTTAAACAAACCAGATTCTCGTTTATTTTGTTGATATGGACCATCACCATAATCTTCTTTATCACCCCATTCTATATCAAGACCAGTTATTGGTGTCAATGTTTCATGGTTAGCTAATTTTTTGAAAATATCTACTACAATACCTGCTGACATTCCACTATGCCCTTGTTTAGAAAAAACTTCTAATAATTCTAACACTGCTTTACCAGTTGAACCACCATAAAAATCACTTTCTTGAGAAAGTAAACCTGCTAATTCTAATTCTAACTCTGCTTTTTTTAATATTCTACTCATAATTTTATATTATTGATAAATCCATTTTATTTAAAATAAATAAATTATTTAATTCCTCTATTGTTATTTTTTTAATTTCTCCTGTTTTATTATCACCTATTAATGCATAATATTTTAAAAATCTACCAACAGATGGTTCATACATTTTAACAATTTTATAATAATGTGTAGGTATTTTAATTCTAGATTTATTTAAATAAACAGGATTTGAATTATCATATATCACACCAGTTATGATAACTGAATTAGCTTTATATTTTTTAATACTATCTAATACATGTTCTTCTATTTGTTCCCATGGATGCTCATTAAATTTAGCCATCTGTGGAGCTTGATTATAACAACTAAAAGAATTTCTAGCAACTGTGTCAGAATATGATGTGATTTTAAAAGGAGTTAAATGTCCTAAATCATACCCAGTTTTTGCATAATATTTCTTTTTAAATTTCCCTTTATAAACATCAACAAACCATTTATCACCTAATTTTTTTCTATCTATTTTACCAATTAATTTAAAATTAGCATATGTTAAATTATGAACAGAAACCATTGTATTAGTGTCTGATTGTAAATATAAAGTCATGTCTTTATGTTTAATCACTAATTTTGACTTAGTTGTTATTTTAGCATTTTGGCTAAATGTAAAATAAGATAATAATAAAATTAAAATTGTTAATATTTTTTTCATAGTTTATAATTTAATTTTCTTCTTTAATAATTAATGAATCCAAAACTCTACATTTAGGACATATATTTTTTACTTTTTTATAGCGCTCATTTTTTGGAGAATCCCAATTAGAACATTCAAATACATGTGCTTGTTCCCAAGGTTTTCCAACCCAATCACAAAAATTACATTCAATTGTTATTTTACAATTTTTAACAGCTTCAAAATTCATATACCTAATTCATTTAATCTTTTATTTCTATTAAGTTTTTTGATATAGTTTAAATAATCTTGATGTGTAAAATAATCATTATAAAATATACCTCCTAATTCTAAAGGAGCACCTTCTAATGATTCTAATTTAAGATTACTTGTATAATAATTACCCTTAACTTTAACTGGGCCACCTTTCAAAGATGTTATATTATTATTATAACAAGAAAAGTCACCATTTACTATTTTTGGAGAATATTCTAGTGATGTTAAATAATTATCTTCACATCTAAAAAATGAACCAACTTCATATGGTGAACCTTTTAATGTTTCTAAACAACAATTTGCTATATCAAAAAATCCTGAAACTTTTCCAAATTTAAAAGGTAATATAGTTATTAAAAGATTTTTTTGATATCTATAAAGTTCTATACTACTGTTAATATCAACATCATATGCATTTATATTATAATATGGTAAATTATATTTATCACAAAAATCTGATATAATTTGTATTTCCTCTAATTCCATTTATTTTTTTATTATATTTTTCATATAATCTATTTTAATTATAAATGGATTTAAATCATTATTGAAAGATTCCAATTCCTGGGTTGTGTCATTTATTTTATGATTATTTCTTTTAACCATATCGTTTTTTAAATCATCCAACAATGATATGAATTCTTTTTCTCGTTTTATTTTATCATTAGTACATTCTTTTATATTATCCATTTCTTTCAGATATAAACTATCAATAATTTTAGATTGTTTATTTATTAATGATTTTTGTTGAATTATTTTATCATTCAATTCATTTTTATCCAAAGTTATGGTAGATATAAATGATGGACCAACTGATATAATCACAATTGAAAATAAAATTAAAATAAGTGCTATTATTTTTTGTGTTTTAGTAAATTGTGATAATATTTCAGAAATATATTTAAACATTCATTATATATTAAAAAAATTATTATATTTGTTAAATGGAAATTTTAAATAAAACAGAATTATAAATCAAAATATATTAAAAATGGCAAGAACAAAATACATCAAAACAAAAAATAATGAAATAATTATTTTTAGTGAACTACAACAACATAGTGAATTTAGATATTTTAATCCTGTTTCAGCAGGGTTTATAGCAATTGGTATGGATGATATAGGAAATCCAAATTGCACTTGTTATGGTGAAAGTATATCACTTGATTTGAAATCTATGGAAGATATAGACACTAGGTTAGCTAATCGTCAAATATTTGGATTATTATATTAAATTTTAAAAAGATGGAATATAGCGATAAATTTACACCCGAAGATTTTGATAAGTTTAAAGAACAACTTATTTTTTTATCTGAAACACATTTCAGAGCTTGTGAAATATTTAAACATAAATTGAAAAATTCTAAAACAATAAATAATATTATAAATATTTTAGAACATTATAATGATGATATTTATGAACGATTAGGTGGTTATGATTTAAATGATAAAATTGAAGATCTTGAAAATGAAATTGATGAATTAAAATCAGAAATTTATTATCTAGAAGAAAAATTTTCTAATAGTTTAGAAATAAAAACTCTTCATGATGAAATGAAACTATCAACATATATAAAATATAAAGATAAATTTAATCCTTGGGAATTTGAAGATTTAATGGAAAATGGTTGATTTTATAATCAACCATTTATTAATTTCCTAAAAACAACTTCAGAACCACCATTTTCTAAATCTGGTCTGATGAAAACAAGAAATTTATCATTTTCAATAGTGATTTCTTGTTTAAATCCCATTTTATTATTTTTTACTACTTCGTATATTTTATCAAATTCTTCCATATCAAATATAATGTAGTTCTATATCACCTTCTAATGTTTCTACTAAATAAGAACAACTTTCACAAAAATCACCGGTGTTATAATAATTTTTATCCTCAATTTTTTCAATAGCTGGGGTGTGTATATGTCCAATCATTATCGAATCACAAGAAGTTTCTTTTATTTGTATTAGAGCTAATCTTTTAAAATCATTTATAAAAGAAATAGCATCTTTAACTCTACTTTTCAAAAATTTAGAAAGTGACCAATATTGAAGACCAAATATTTTTCTTATTTTATTATAAGCATAATTTATTTTAAAACTAAATTCATAAGCCCAATCACCCAACATATAAATAAATGGGTGTAGTCTAATAAAACCATCAAATTGATCACCATGACATATGTAAATCATTTCATCTTTTTTAGTTTGGTAATAAGTATAATCACAAAGTTCAATATCCCCAATATTTATATTATTTTCACTAACTAAACCTCTTAAATAATAATCATGGTTTCCAATAATATATTTAACTTTAACACCCTTTCTAGACATTCTAAGGATTTTTTGAATTACTGTTGAATGTTCTTCCTTCCAATAAAATTTTCTTTTTAATGCTGTTAAATCTATGAAATCACCAACAATTATAAGATTGTCAAATTCAACTGTTTTAAAAACTTCTAAAAGTTTATCAGCTTGGCTCTTTTTAGTTCCTAAATGAACATCTGATATAAATAAGGTTCTAACTTTTTTCATGTATTTCAATTATTTTTTCAATTATATCTTTAGTTGGATTATTCCAATTATAATTTATTTCTTTATAATTGTTTATCCAATCAAGAATAAATTCTTTTTTAAATTTTTCAGTCATAATTCCCATTTTTTTCAATGTAATGGCATTACATAGTTGCTCATATTGACCTTTAATTGGGATAGACCAAAGTTTTTTATTTAAGACAAGTGCTTCTGATGTTGTAGAAAATCCAGATGCTGTTATTATACCAGAACAATTTAATAAATCATTTGTAAATTTATCTTTATTTGGTTTTAATAATTCTATATTATTATTAATTATATCTTCTTTAATATTAGGTGAATAAATTTTCCATTTATAATTCTCAAAATCTTTTAATTCTTCTAAAATGAAATTTACAGGAAGAGATGGTAAATAAATTAAATAAAAATTATCATCTTTTATATCTTTATTAATTAAATTTTCATTTATCAATGGTTTATACATAAAATCATCGTATATTTCATATGATAAACCAATATTATAATCACATTTAGCAAATCTTTTTATAAATGATTCTGATATATGATCTTTAATAGTTGGTCTAGGAAATTTATCAGATATGAATGAATATTGATTTCCAAATCCTATAGATTTAATTCTATGTTTTTTTGCAGCCCAAGCTGAAATAGGCTCAAAGTCAGAAATAATAATATCATATTTACTAACATCATATTTTATATCATTTATAAATTTTTTAACATTTGATTGTTTAAATGTTTCAATCCAATCAATACTACCTTTATTACCATAATATATTGACAACCCTTCAAAGTGTTTTTTAATATCAAATGGTATATCTAATTGTGAATTATTTCCAGATGTGATTATATCAACATCAAATCCATTTTTGATTAAAGATTTGATTAACTGTGTTGATCTTGTTATATGTCCATTTCCAGTTAACTGAATACCGTATAGTATTTTCATAACTTATATATAATATTAGAACTTTATATTTTTGATTTAATTGAATATTTAATATTAATTTAATATTCACAAAAAAACCTGGTTTATAAACCAGGTTTTTTTATATTTAAATATTTTTATAATCAAATTTAAGCATTAATTCATCACATAAATATTTAAATGTTTTTGGTGCTTTTTTATCCAATCTTGCTAAACCAGTTCCATAACCCCCACTTGAAAAAACAATTGTATATCCTTGTTTGAGTTTATTTAAAATATTATTTATATCTTGATCAATTTTCAATATATTTTCATCATATTCATCATCATTATAAAATGAACTTTGATTATTATTAGGTTGTTTTTTCGTTCTTATACCAATTGTATTTTTACAATCCCTTATTATTGCCTGACCACCTTTACCAATTCTTAAATCATTATCACCAAAAATAAATATCTTATTTTTATTATTAACAATATCATTTATTTTCCAATTTCCATTAAATATCTCTATCATACCATTTGTATATTAAAAGTGAACATATGTTTTTAATATATACTTAAAAAATTATTATAAAAATGTTACATAGATATAATTCATTTCGTGGAGATTTATTATTAGAAAATGCTATAAATGAATCAATGATTTACTATACAAGAGATTTCAAAGATTGTTTAATAAAATTAAGAAATAATAAAAGTATAATAGCACAAAATCTATTAGAAGTAGAATATACTGATGTTAAACCTGATATGACTTTCATTTCTTTAGGGGATAAAGAAGGTGATATTAAATTTACACAGTTTAAAAAAGCTTTATCTATTATTAAAAATGAATTAGATGTAAAAATTAATGATAATGATTTAAAACAACAAATAGAAGATAAGTTAATTAATGGTAATATAACACAAGGAACTATTTTTAATTTATATGATTCTTATGGTGTTAGTGCTAAATCTAGAAATTCAACAGGTGTTGGTAGATTGGTTAATCAAATATTTCCTGGTAAATATACTTCAAAAGAAGTTGAAGAATTTGTTAATAATTATAAAAATGCAAATAAACCTAAAGAATATAAATTTATTTTAGTAAAAGGAGAAGATATTAGAAAATACTATTTAAATACTAATTATGAAGAAGAAGTTGGTGATTTAGGAAATTCTTGTATGAGATATAGAGGCTGTCAAGAATATTTAGATATCTATGTTGAAAATCCTGATATAGTTCAGCTACTAGTTTATGTTAATAGTGATGATAAAGTTTTAGGTAGAGCACTTGTTTGGAAATTAAATGATAATAAATCATTAGATAATGTTACATTTCAAAATGAAAATTCTGATTATGTAAGAATGTCTATTAAATTAGATAATTCTGAATTTGATTATTATCCATATATGGACACATTTAAAAGATTAAATGTAAATGACCAAATGTTATATAATGATTCTGATGAAGAAGATTGGGGTTTAACAAATACTAATGGTAGTTATGAAGATTACAATGGTGTTTATTCAGATTACCTTGATGAAAGAATTCCTGAAGATGAAGCAGTTTATTCAGAATATGTAGATAGTTGGATTTATAGAGATGATGCAGTTGAAGTAACTACAGGTTCTCGTAGATATAAAGGTTGGTATCCTGAGAATTATTCAGAATTAGTTTATGATCGTTTCAGAAATGAGTATTTACATGAAAATGATTGTGTTTATTCAGGATTTTTAGATGATAGTTATTATGAAAATGATAATATTTATATTATAACAGGTGCTTATTCAGATGATATTTATGATTGGTCTATTAATAAAATGAATTTTGATATAGAAAATGTTTCTGATAATTATAGAGAAATTATTTCAAATACTAAATTAGCTTGTGAGCCTTATTTAGATTATAATGATAGCTATGAAAATTTTTATAAAGGAATGTTAGAATATTCACCAATAATGGATAAATATTATATTTCAGATTTAAAAATAGAAGTTTATAATACTAAACAAGGTATGTTATCAAAAGAACATTGTGATTTATTAGGCATCAAAACTAATACAGAAAGTTATTATACAGATGAATTACATTATTTATTTAAAAATCCTAATATTGATAAAATTATAGAAGCTATAGATGAAAAAATTTCTTATTATACTAATGTTTTAAATGGAAATCTTCCTAATATTGAATTTGAAGATCAAGAAGAGTATATTAAAAAAGTTGAAAATAAAGTAAGATTACTTAATCTGGATAAAGAAATTTTAGAAAATTTTAAAGAATAATTCATTATTCATATTATATTTATTATATTTGTATAAATGTATGAGAGTAGTAGTGGAAAAGCTCTTCCTCTCCCAGATTTTAAGATGCTGGTGATAAAATCATAATGATTTTTTTTGAAACTTTACACGGTGGTATCATACATTTTTTAATTAAATATGACAAAATATGATAAAAACAAAACAACAAATTGAAAATTGTTTAGTTTCTGAACTTAGTAATATGGTTTCTGAATATAAACTAGGAACATTAACAGAAGAATTAATCTATAACTATTTTAGAAATTTCTTGTGTGATGCAGGTGTTGATTCAAGAATAGCTGTTAATGTTTTGGAACAGTTTGGAGAACTTGGTAAAGAAGAAGCAAGGAATATTAAAATAATTGAAGGTTGGTAAATATTAAATTTAAAAAATAATGACTCAGATAGAAGTTATAAAACCAGATAATAAAACAAAATTTTCAACAGAAAATAGTATTAAGATTTTCTTAGCAGGATCCATAGAGATGGGAAAATCTATAGATTGGCAATCAGATATTATAAATCGAATAAATGAATTTTCATTTACACAAGGTAATATAACAATTTATAATCCTAGAAGAGATTCTTGGGATTCAAGTTGGGAACAAAGTGAAAAAAATCCGGAGTTTAGATATCAAGTGAATTGGGAATTAAATAAACTTGAGGAATCTGATATTATTTTTTTAAACTTTGTTGAAGATACAATGTCCCCAATTTCACTTTTAGAACTTGGACATTTTGCATCAAGTGGTAAAATAATTGCTTGTGCACCTAAAAAGTTTTATAGACGTGGAAATGTTGAAATTGTTTGTTCTAGATTTGCAGTTCCACTTTTTGATGATTATGAATCTGCTTTTTCTTCATTAATATCAAGAATTGAATTAATGAAGAATAATTTTATTAAAAATAATTAATATATAAAAATAAAAAATGAATATGAAATATATAAAAAGATTTAATGAAAGTATTAATGAAGATAATACAAATCAAATTATAACTTTAACAGCAGATGATGTTAAAAGAATGGATAGTTCTTTATTTAAAGATTATAATTTAAATGATGATGTGTTAACAGTTGAACCAGCATATCATGATAATAGTTCAAAAAATTGGAATGGTAAAAAAGTTAACATTGGTGATTTATTGAATGGTAATCACCAAATAGGTTTTGCTATTTTATTAGATGGTAAAGTAGAACATTTAACATCAATCTATGAACCACATGGTTTTGAATTTAATGAAAAAAGAGGTTTAGTAACTGTTTATGGACATGAAGAAATTGTATTGGTTTGGTTAGATAATGGTGAAAAACAAACAATTCTAACTAGATAAATGAAAATACATAGATTTAATAATTATAAACCACAATGCTATGATTATATAGCAGAAGGTATTGATATAGATATTAAATCTAAAAAAATATCTATAAATTTAAATCATGAAGATGGTGTAGATACATCTATTACAAACAATCCTATTATTGAAGATTTAAATGGAATTAATATAATTTCCATTTTTAAAAGAAAAAAATTAGATAATGATAGATATGATGGTAATCCACTTTTATATGCATTAAAAGGTTTAAATGGTTGGGAAATTAATGATTATGATGTTAAAATATTATTAAAACAATTTATTAGAATTGTTGAGAAAATAAATCCTATTTATGACACTATTATTAAAATACCATCTTCAAATGATTTAAATAATATATTTTTAGATAGAATAAATAAAATAATCAAATGTGATTATAAAATAGATGAATTTATATCTAAACTTGAAAGTGATGTTGTATGGATGGATGGTGTAGATTTCAAAAATATGAATGATGTTGAAATTGAAACTTTAAGAAATTCATTTAATAAAATGGGTGATTTCTTCACATTCAAAACAATACCATCCTATCTTAGAAAATATATTAAAAAAATATATAATACTGATTTAATAGATAACCAATTGGATATATCAAATAAAATAAATGATAAGAATATATTGATATTAGATGACACTATAAGTTCAGGTTCATCTATATCTTTATTTACTAAAGAAATTTTAAAGATGTATGAACCAAAATCAATAACTATTATAACTTTATTTTCAAAATTATAATTTTTATTGCTATATTTGTAATAAATTAACATTATGATGGAGATTAAAACTTGCCCATTTTGTGGGCAAAAAGCAGAATTAATTGAAAGAGAATTTGGGGATTCACCTCATTTTTCTGTTCAATGTGTTGGTGAGGATATGCACCAATTGGATTTTTGGAGCGAAAATCCAGATGATAGTATTAATTATTGGAATAAACGAATTTAAAATGGAAGAAAAATATATACACCATAATAAATATTTCTTTACAGAAGTAAATGGTAATAAACTAAAATGTATTATTAAAACATTTGGTATTAATTATGCAATTATTTCTATAAAAAAGGAAGTAAAATTAAAATTATTTAGTTTTAATTTTAAATTTTATCAAAATATTCTACCTTATGATTTTTATACTCAAGAAGAAAATAGAGATGAGCGACAATTTATATTCAGAAATTTTGTTTTTGATAAAGAAAAAGAATATAAATCAGATATTATAAAGAAAATTGTAATTGAAATTACTAAATTTAAAAGGGTTGATACTTTTCACCATCATGAGCATAGTAGTAACATTTAATTTAAAATTATGGAAAACAAAATAAATTGGCATATAGTTGAAGTAAAAAGAAAAAAAAGTGATAAAATATCTCTCCATGTGAAAAATGATGATGTTATTAAAACAACTATTTTTGAAAATGGAAAAATAATTGATGAAAATGAAATAAAATTAAAAACCCTCTAATTTATTAGAGGGTTTTTAATTATTTAATACCTGTTTTTTTATAGATTCTATCAAAAACTTCCTCATTTGTATAAAACCATTTCATTTTAATTTGTGCTTTACCAATTAATAATGACCATAAGTTTTTCCCCTTTGGGCTATATGTATTATCAGTATCTTGAACAAACCCATTCTCATTTAAAACTGTTTCAATGACAATAAATGGTTTTATATACATATAATAAATCCATTTAAATGGTATTAATAAATACCATCTCAATCTCCAAATTTTAATAATTCTACTACATTCTTGAAATCTTTTCATATTCATTTTAATTTATATTCCTAATTCTTTTAATTTCATATCTCTAATACCTTTTGGTGTATTATATATTTTAATAATTTTTAATAATTTTTTAAATTCTTCTAAGATACTAGTAAAGTCTTGACCAATCGCAAATCTAGATGATATTAAACTATTATTAAATTTTTTACCCAATATATCTGAATGTAAGTGACAGTGTAGTCCATTTTGAACCTCTCTAGTAATAATAACCCTAATTCCATCTTTGATATAATGAAATTCAATATTATTACTAAATATCATTGTATATCCAAGTGGTATTAACCATTCTTCTAAAAATTTATATTCATCCACTTGTTGGGATTCATTTAGTTTAAAAATCATATTTATTATTTTTACAAAGATATATATAAAAATTAATATATAAACTATGAAGTATATTAAAAGATTTAATGAAGGTTTAACACAAAAAGAATTATCAGAAATTCAATATGATATTGAAGACATATTAATTGAAATTGATGATATAAATATCAAAAGGAATAATGAATATATACATAAGGTTGATATTTTTTCTAACTTTTCTAGTAGTATTGGTAAATTTACACAAATAGATGTAAGAATTATGCTACCAACTTCTCATATATCTCAAAGAACTAATTATATTAATTCATATATTAATAGTGAAGAATTTGAACATTTAATACCTGTTTTAAATACATTAATTAGAATGATGGAACAATATACAAATAAAAATGAAGTTGATATAGATATAGCTTATTGGGATAGTGATGATCAAGAAACTAATCATTATAGAATATTATATAAACCAAATAATGGAATTTTTACTAAAGAATGGTTTAAAATTAGAATAGGTGATAAAGATAAAATAACTGGACTTGATTTGAAATTTAAAATAGTATAAATTAAAGTTTTACATTAAATTCCTTTTCAAATAATAATTTCACATCACCACCATTTTGGATAAGTTCTTCTTGTATTTTTTTTATACATTTTTTTATATATTCTGAATTACTTACTTCATCATATTTTTCTATCCAAATATCAATATTATTCCATGGGAAATAATAATCACCTTCGTAAGTATCAAAAACATTTGATAGCCATTTTAAAAGATCAGTTTTAATTGCTATTTTATCATTAGAATCACCAAAATTTAAGAATTCATTTATCTTCATTATTTAATATAAATTTTTTTACAATTATAGGTCATATCTAATTTTAATATTGTATTTAAGTTTAATATTTTTTTACTACCATCAAAATCAAAAATAACATAAAAACCTCTTTTTTTATATTTAACACAATATTTATCTATAGTGTTTATATTATTATTTTCTATATAGTCTATCATTTTTTTAACAAGACCATTTATAATTATAACAGGGTCATGTATTTTACTTATACTTCTTTCAACTAATCTATCTGTTATATAATGACCTGGGCGATCACTATATGTGATATACCATTTTTTATAATTGTTTATAAAAGAACCACTATATAATTTGTTAAAATTTTCAAATGTTTTAATATAAATCATATTATATATATTAAATTAAAAAAGAGGTTTAAAAACCCCTTTTTTTTTATAATATGATTTTTCCTTTTAAATTTCCATGCTGATTTATAAACTCACCTGTATAATTATAAAATGGTGAGAAATCATTAGAATTTCCATTTTCCATAAAATCAATTAACACCGACCAAAGTTTTCCATCATTATCCCAATTCATAGACATAACCTTTTTAAAACCCCAATCTTTACCATTAGTGTCTGTTATCTTCATCATTGGTTGTTTATATAATAATATTTTTGATTTTGCATCATTTAATATTTGTATTGTCTCTTGTTCATCACAATAATCACATGTATTATCATCAGGTCTCTCACAAAAACATTCTTCAGGGATATTATCATTATCTAAAGGCAATACTGCTTCTAAATCAGATAATTGTTTATCAATTAATTCTTTAATACATTCTTCTAATGAACCATTTTTTTCACCCACAGACATTTTATTAATTGGAATTGGTAAATTAACTTCTGGAATTATAATTTCATAAACAAACCCTGGATAATTATTTCTCATACCAATATCTTTAGTTTTTACAAACTTACATTTTGGATTTTTAATAAACCATTCTAGAAATTCATCATCAATTGGTTGAACACCATCTGCTATTAGTATAGGATCAGTAGTCATTATAACTAATTTACATTCTGATAAATCTGTTAAATAATTAGGAAATTTATTTAAAATATGTCCTTGTTCTAATTGCCATTTACCTACATGAGGTCTAACATCTTTAATCACTTCATTAGAAGTAATATATATATGATGTGTTGTTTTCCAATTTAATGGTTCTTTAGATAGAACCCATCTATATCCACTATCAACACCAACTGTATAATAATGTAATCTACTTTTTTGTTCAGTAGGTAATAAAAATATATTTTCCATAATTATTTTTTTAAATTATTCTAAAACACAGTGACTATAAAAAATTAACTTACTAAATGTAATTCATTTACGCTTCAATTACATTCCCATTCTCCATATTGGCTACTTCGTAACTAGTTCCAATCCTTATTGTCTACCTTCTTGTTCGACACCTCAGTTAATTTTACAAATATAATAAATATTTTCAAATTATAAAAATATTTAAAAATCTTTTTTATCACCCCAGAAATAATGTCTGGTTATACAATCACAAGGGACTTCAATTTGTTCAGAAGAATCACATACTTCTGTTTCGATAGTGTTCCACCTTTTACCATAATACCTTTCACTTTTTTCTATGTGTGATTTTAAACATATACTGTCCATATAATGGCAACCAGGAGTTCTAGTTGCTGTTGAATCAACATATATAATATATGTTACGAATACAGCTATCATTAATAAAATACCAACAAACCAATATTCTTCAATTTCAAGTTTCATATTTTATTTTTCTTTATATTGTTATTGACTTTAAAGCTTCATTATAAATTCCAATGAAATGTTCTTCAGATGTTAAATTATTTTTAATAAAATGTTCTTCAATTGGAAATGATTTACTTTTTTCAATAAATAAAGAACCATAATCATATTTAACTTTTATTTGAAATTCATCAGTAATCATAATCAACTCATCATTACCCAATTCATCCTGAGAATATAAATAAACAGGATATTCTAAATCTGTTTCAACAACTTTTACATCTCTTTTAATTATTTTAAGTTTCATATTTTATTTTTCTTTATATAAATCAATATCCCACCATTCACCTAAATTGCAAGAATAATAATGCTCACATATTCTATCTTGCTTAAATACTACATTTTCCCATTGATCACTATTATATTTGTTTGCAACTTCACCAGATAATGTAGTTTCATCAATTCTAATCAAGTTTCTAACTAAATGACCACCTATTGTTTCATTAATGTCAATTTTTTCCATATCTTAAATCTTTTCTCTTTTAAAAACATAATACTGATTGAGTTGACCATATGCAGCAACTCCAGTATGTGAAACTAATTCCCAACCATTATTACCCAAATTATTTAAATCACCACTTGTTAATTCATAATCAAAATGACGATATTCAAATTTCTTTCTCTTAACAGGACTAGGTTGAAATCCTGTGTAAGAAGTTGCCTTAAATCTTTTTCTTTTTATCATTTTTTAAAAATATTTCTAATAATTTCACATTCTTCTTCTGTTAAACCAACCCAACTTTGACATTTTACAACATTATCAACATGTGGTTCTATATTATAAGTTCTATCATCGATAACAACATAATTATCTACTTTATCTTTGTAACGAGAATCATCTAACCATTGTTTTATCTCCAATCCTCTGTCTTGTTGGTCAAGATGAGGTGTGTAATCATATATTTCAATTTCAATACCTTGTTCAATAAAAACCTTTTGAAGTTCTTCTTTAGTGTGATTTAATTTCCATGTAGATGTTATAACAGGTTTAAGATCAAATTCTTTACATATTGTGTTATAATTAAGAACAGCCTTTTTAGACCACTTTTTTCTCCAATGTGGATTCAACACACCATCTATATCAGTAAAAATAATATTCATTTTAATTATTTAATAATTCTTTTATTTTAATATCTCTTAATATTCTTTTATAATCATTCTCAACACTAGGAATTTCTAACCATTCTTTTCTAGATCCTTTAATATTATCATGTAAATTAATATATTCTTCTTTATTTATTTTTTCAACATCTATAAAATTTTCATATAATGATATTAATTCAGATGTTTTCCACAAATTAGATTCATTTTCACCTCTAAAAATATAAAAACTTTTCATATTTATTTCTAATATTAATAGCAAATAAACATTATAATCACCCCATCTAGATTTCCAATTTTTAAATATTTCATATTTATCCAATCTACCATAGTTATAATCTTTATTTAAAATAGGAGTATTGAAATATTTATTGAATTTTTCTTCTATATAGTCAGGACTATAATCTTCAATTCTACCAAATACCATATGAAAATGGAAAGAAAAATTTATAATATTTTTTAATTGTTCATTTGTCATTTTTCAAAATTAGTGCCAACTCCTGGAATCGAACCAGCTCACCTATTATTTCAGTGAGGTGTCTATAAGACCCTGTCAAGTGGCTTTTACAAAGATAGTAATTTAAAATTAAATAAACATAATATTTATTCATAAATATGTATCACAATATAATAATCATAATAATATTCTCCATCAAACTTTCTTAATTTAGCACTCATTGCTATACCTATGTGTTTTATATTTGGGTTCATTAAAACAGACTTATGATAATCAGTTTGCATAAATCCCAATAATTCTTGTAATGCTAAATGTTTATGATCTAATTCAGTTTTAATATTTAATTTACTATGTCCTATAAATTCAATATAACCTTCTGGAATTTTTGAATGTTCATATTTCTTATTTTTTAACATATATAAAGAATATGATTTTGCACCTTTATACAAACTAGAATCGATATCTAATATATTTAGTTTTAATTCTAACCGTTGTTTATTAATTTCATTCAACATTACAGTTTGAATAGTCCTAGTTGAAAATCTATTTATTTTTAATTTATTTTCAACTTTATGTACAGAAAATAAACTATCAGAATAATCTTCTTGACCGAATATAAAATTTGTGTAAATAAATAAAATACAAATTATAATTTTCATTTTTAATAATTTTTCATAATAGCAAATATAATGAAAAAATCTTAATATATAAAACATGAGTAGAAAATCATCAATAACTAAAATAAAAAGAGATAATTCTTTGTCTAAAAATATAGAAGCTGCTATGTGTATGTATTTATATGAGAAAAGTCATTCACCTATTTCAACAAGATTTACTGGAATGGGTTTACAAGAATGTGATGTTATCTCCATTTCTAAATCAGATTATATATATGAATATGAAATAAAAACAAGTAGAGCAGATTTTAAAAAAGATTTTATTAAAGAAAAACATACTCATATTATAAAAGAAAAATACACAAAAACAGTAAAGGGCGAATTAATATATCTTCTACCTAATTATTTCTCATTTGTAACACCAAAAGATTTAATAAAAATTGAAGAAGTTCCAGATTATGCTGGACTTATTTATATGAATGATGATTATTCATTTGAAGTAATAAAGAAACCAAAATTATTACACAAAACTAAAGCTAATAATGAATTTATAAGAAAAATAGCACATAATTTAAGCTGTAAACTAATATTTAAAAAGATTTCTTAATTGAAACTTTATATTAAAAAAATATAAAAAATATATGGTAGAAAAAATTATTAAATATTTTTCAAAAAGAAAATGTAACTGTGGTGATCCAAATTGTTTAAAACAAATTAAATCTACTAAAAATGGTAGATTATATGTTGAAAATTTATTAACTTGTGGTAATATAAAAAATTTCATAAATAAATATAAAAACCAAAAATTTTAACTATTTTTATAATATGGAAAAATGGGATGATGAAAATACAATTGTTTGTGTTAAACCTTATTTAAATTACAAATTAAACAGGTCATATGATATAACTGGTAGAGGTAGTTTAGATTATAATTGTGATCCAAATGTTAATGGTAGAAAAGGATTTGGGGTTTGTATTAATTTCCCAAAAACAGATAACTACCTAGATAAGAACTGGTTAAAACTACCATATGATAAAAAATACCAACTACAATATTTAGATTTAAATGAATTGAATGAATTTTTCATTCCATATTATGAATATTATAATATTCAAATGAAAAAACAAAGAAGAAATGATAGATTAAACCAATTGGGAATATAATGGATAAATTAAAATATAAAGAATTTGTAAAATATAATATGGAAATTGGAAGAACTCAAAAGTTTGGATGGTATAGTCAACATCCTATTTATGTTTTGGATGATATATCAGAATTTGAAATATTTGACATATCTTTCAATGGTGATGAAATTAAAATACAATGTGAATATATTAATGGCAATTCTAAAAATTTAGTATTATTAATATATAAAAAATCTGAATATACTGAATATTTAAAATCTAAAAGAAATAAAAAACTTAAAAAAATAGGATTTTAAGAAAAAAATTAAAAAAAAATAAGAAAATATAAAACTTTTTACTATATTTGCAATATAATTAAAAAAGAGATAATAAAAACTTTATATATACATTAATAATGAAAACTTTTAAAACAAATATCAAATTAGTAAATATCCCGCAAGATCAGGATCAACCTATATTAAATGGGACTAACTGTATATTGTCTAAAAGTTAAGTTAAAAAAGCTTTATGATGAACCCCAGTTAGTTTTAACTGGGGTTTTTTTTATTTATATTGCCCGATAGACAAACTGGCAAAGTCACTCCCCTTTGAAGGGAGAATTTGGGGGTTCGAAGCCCTCTCGGGCATCAAAAAATAATAAGGTCTTGTAGTCCAATGGTAGGATAGCCCGTTGTCTGCTAGATGGTTGTGGGTTCGAGTCCCATCAGGACCGCTGAGGTAAGTTGTATGTAAACTCCTGTTGTGTAAGAGGAACATAATTTAAACGAGAAGTGGACTAATTGGAAAGTCGCCTGCTTTGGGAGCAGGACATCATCTGGGTTCGAGTCCCAGTTTCTCGACTAAAATGGATGTGAGGTCAAATGGTTAAGATGTCTGCCTGTCACGCAGTTCGGAGCGGGTTCAACTCCCGTCACATCCGCAAAATTATAAAAAAGCAATTTTAAAATTGCTTTTTTATTTTATTTATTTGTATATTTGTAAAAAATAATTATGACATCAGCAAATATAATAGAATATACAATCTTTGATAAAGAAGATAAACAAGTAGGAACACATAGACAAAATATAATGTGTTCAAAATGTAATGATGGATTAGAAAAATTCCAACCAGCTGAAGA
>Ga0304730_1001224_pt1 | contig 19993 bp, 16 predicted proteins | sample M_130628_MF_Meta_FD_190474 | JGI IMG/M metagenome (GOLD analysis project Ga0304730, IMG submission 190474) | Freshwater microbial communities from Lake Montjoie, Canada to study carbon cycling - M_130628_MF_MetaG (v2) (version 2) | ecosystem: Environmental > Aquatic > Freshwater > Lake | place...
GTGCGTTTTATGAAGAAACATCAAAAGCAGTTTGGTTGTATTTGAGCGACAAATTAAATATCCCATTAGCTAATTTATCAAAAGAGGTAGCTAGCAAAAAAATGTTAGAAAAAAATGTTTCTAGCGATTTGCAAATTGAATTATTTAGAATTACCAATGAGTGTGAAATGGCATTGTATTCTCCTGATAGCGGTACATTAAAAATGCACCAAACATACAGTGATGCTTTCAAATTAATAGGTAAATTAGAAAACGAATTGTCCTAATGAATAAGATTATTTATATAACTTTTTTCTTTTTCTTATTTGCTATTGAAAGCAAAGCAGAAAGCAATATGATGTTCGAAAAAGCAAATCAATTGTATCATAATAAAATGTACGACAGCGCTTCTGTTTTATATTCTCAATTAATCAATGATAGCTATTTAAGTCCTAATGTGTTTTACAATGCGGGCAATTCATTTTATAGAACCGAGAAAATCGGATTGGCAATTTGGTGCTATAAAAAAGCATTGCAATTAGATCATAATATTAATATACAAGACAATTTAACCTTAGCTCAAAATAAAATTAAAGAGCCAATTTATGCTCATAAAGACATCTTTTTCATTCGCTGGTGGAAAGCAGTATATAACCTATTCTCAGTAAATGTTTGGGCACTCATTGCACTATTTTCGTTTTTAATAGCCATGTTTATTGTATTTTTCAAAATAATAAAATCTGGATTATTGATTTCAAAAAAAGTAAAGATAAGTTTGTTTATCATATCTATCGTTTCAATATTTTTTATGTTGGTAAAATATATCAATGAAACATATCATTATCACGGTATCATTATTCATCAAACCAATTTCTTTAAAAAATATACAGACAAAAATCCTGTGATTTTATCAGAAGGAGTGGAAGTTGAGTATAACGGAGTTGATAAATTTGGAATACGCATTATTCTTCCAAATGGGGAGGAGGGAATGATCAATATGAGTGATTTTAAGAAGTTGTAATTTCTCTTTCTGATTCACTCACTATATTGATAAAAACCCGAATACAATTTGTAGGCAGTAATTCTAGGGCTATTTCAGGCCATTCGATAAATATATAATCTTGTTTATTCTGCATTACATCTTGCACACCTGCCTCTATGGCATCTTCTGTGTTTTTTAGTCGATACCAATCCATGTGAATGATTTTATTGTTCGAATTTGGAATTTCGTATTCATTGATAATTGAAAACGTGGGGCTAGAAATGTTGTCGGTCACCTGCAATGCTTTACACAACGCATGTACAAATGTTGTTTTACCGCAGCCCATTTCAGCAAAAAATGCAAAACAGCGGTTGTGTTTAAAATCATCTAAAAACTGTTTTGCTACCGCATTTATATCCTCTATATGATACCGAATATTCATTTAGCAAATGTAATCAATGAAACGAATGTAACACAAAGACTATTTGTATTTTCGTAGCTTTGTGCAATGAGTAAATCAGTACAATGTAAAGTTGATGGAATGACTTGCGGCAACTGTGCATTGACAATCACTACGTATTTAACGAAACATGGAGCAAGCAATGCGGTGGCCAATGCCTCAACAGGGGACCTTAGTTTCGATATTGATGATGAAAACATAGAATCTAAATTATTAGAAGGCATTCATGATTTGGGTTTTAAAGTACAAGAAGAAAATAAAGAGGGCGAACTAGCAAAAAGTCATTCTAAAGTGAAGAGATACTTATTGATTTCATTTTTATTTTGGGTGCCGTTGATGTTGCATATGTTTATCGATTGGACACCACTCCACAATCCTTATCTACAATTTATATTCACCTTGCCTGTGTATATTATTGGACTTATTTATTTTGGCAAAAGTGCTTTTCGTTCTTTAAAAAACGGCATCCCTAATATGGATGTATTGGTTTTTATTGGAGCAAGTGCTGCATTTTTTTATAGCATCATTGGTTGGATATTATTTCCAACTCAAGTGCATAATTATTTATTTTTTGAAACTACTGCATCTATCATCACGCTGGTATTGGCTGGAAATTATTTAGAAGAATACTCGGTAAGAAGTACTGCTGACTCTATTCAAGAGCTAATGAAATATCAAAAATCAAAAGCAAAAATAATTTTTACAGACAGTATTGGAAAAGAAACCATTGTAGAAACAGAGAATGAATTTGTAAAAAAGGACGATGTGGTTTTAGTTAATACAGGAGACAAAATTCCTGTAGATGGTATTATTATTAAAGGGCAAGCTGCCATTGATGAAAGCATGATGACTGGCGAAAGTTTGCCAGAACTAAAAGTAGAAAATGATTTTGTGATTGGAGGAACCATTGTTACAGATGGTTCGATACGAGTAAAAGCAACCGCTGTAGGCAACAAAAGTGCCATAGCCAATATTATCCATTTGGTGAATCAAGCGCAAGCAGCAAAACCACCGATGCAAAAATTGGCAGATAAAATAAGTGCAATTTTTGTTCCTCTGGTTGTGGGGATAGCGATTTCAACTTTTTTATTAAATCATTTTGTATTTGATGAAAGCATACAAAATAGTTTGATGAGAATGATTGCAGTAATGGTAATTGCTTGTCCATGTGCAATGGGTTTGGCAACGCCAGCAGCTATTATGGTAGGTTTAGGAAGAGCCGCCCGCAATGGAATTTTAATAAAAGGGGGCGATACTTTAGAACGTTTTAAAGATATTCAACAATTTGTTTTTGACAAAACAGGTACGCTCACAACTGGAAAATTAATAATTGATCAATTTAAATCAACTATTTCAGTAACTGAGTTCAAAGAAATCGTATCTGCTTTGGAGCAACATTCATCTCATCCAATTGCAAAAAGTATTGTGAAAGAATGGCCTTTTAATAAGCATTCTTTAACCTCTATTCAAGAAATAAAAGGAGTTGGCATATCAGCGGAAGATGAGCAGGGTAATTTATGGCAAATCGGTTCTTACCGTTTATTGACAACTAATACGGATGCTGTACGGCATGATTTATATGTTTTTAAAAACAAGGAGCAAGTTGGTTGGATTGATATGCAAGATGAGCTGAGAGAAGATACTCAATTAGTTATAAAATCGCTTCATGCAAAAGGATATAAAACGATTTTGTTGAGTGGTGATCGAAAGGAAAAATGCGATCGATTGGCGCAACAACTCCACATAGATGAAGTATACAGCGAACAACTTCCTCAAAAAAAAATGGAAACATTGGACGAAATTATGAAACGCGGATTTACTGCAATGGTAGGAGATGGTATAAACGATGCGCCTTCATTAGCCAAAGCACACATTGGTATCTCGCTAAGCGATGCATCTCAAATTGCTATGCAAAGTGCTCAAGTTTTACTGTTAAAAAATAAATTATCCATTTTACCCACCGCTATTGAGTTAGGTAAACAAACATATTTGACAATTAAACAAAATTTGTTTTGGGCATTTTTTTACAATATTATCGCGATTCCTTTTGCAGCAACCGGCTATTTAACACCTACTTGGGGAGCAGCAATTATGGGATTGAGTGATGTAGTATTGATAATAAATAGTTTACGATTGATGTATAAAAAATTGAATTAATAATCAATAATTTGTTCCTCTATCATACTTGGCAATTCTTTGAATTCATATTTTTGTGTTCGAAGTTGAGGCTCAAAACCAGCGTCCTTAATAGCATCTTGAATAGATTTGTAAGTGAAACGATGCGGAGCACCAGCAGCACTCACCACATTTTCCTCCAACATAATACTTCCAAAATCATTTGCGCCAGCATATAAACAAGCTTGTGCAACATCTTTACCAACCGTTAGCCAAGATGCTTGAATATTTTTTACGTTCGGTAACATAATTCTACTCATCGCTATCATTCGAATATATTCTTCCGAAGTAGTGTCATTTTTCGCTCTTCTAATTTTGGCTAAAAGGGTGTCAACATCTTGAAAAGTCCATGGTATAAATGCCAAGAAGCCATTTGCATTCGCAGGTTTTTCGCTTTGTACTTGGCGAATATCTACTAAATGTTCGAAACGCTCTTGAATTGTTTCTACGTGACCAAACATCATGGTTCCTGATGTAGTAATATCTAATTGGTGGCAGGCTCTCATAACATCTAACCATTCTTGTGCACCGCATTTCCCTTTCGATATTAATCTACGCACGCGGTCATTTAAAATTTCAGCGCCAGCGCCAGGCAAGCTGTCCATTCCGGCTTCTTTTAAAGCTTTTAAAACGTCGGTATGAGTAGTCGCTTGGCCATTAGGCAAACTTTTTTCTAACTTGGTAATATGCGCAATTTCTGGTGGTCCAAGCGTGTGTAATTTAATGCTTGGATATAATGATTTTAGCTCTTTAAATAAATTGACATAAAATTCTAAACCTAATTCGGGATGATGCCCACCTTGTAAAAGCAATTGATCTCCGCCCCATTTAATGGTTTCTTCAATTTTCTTTTTATACGTTTCAATATCGGTAATATATGCTTCAGAATGACCTGGAATGCGATAGAAATTACAAAACTTACAATTTGCGATACACACATTGGTGGTATTTACATTTCTATCAATTTGCCAAGTAACTTTACCATGTGGCACTTGAATTTTGCGAAGCTCATTAGCAACGTGCATTAACTCAGTTAAAGGAGCATTCTCAAAAAGAAAAATTCCTTCTTCAACAGTTAAAAATTCAAAGTTTTGTGCTTTTTTGTATAATTCTGAAAGTTGCATTTATTGAAATTATATTAGTTTGATTATTTATTATTCGTCTTATTAAGAGATGAGCAATAAATGAGGTGCGAAAGTATTACTTTTTGATTGCATTTAAAATTTCTTCACTCAATGGATCGGTGTTGGGTGAAAAAACAGCAACCAATTTCCCTTGTTCGTCTATCAAATATTTTTGAAAATTCCATTTAACAGAGTTGTCGCTAAAACCGTTGTATTTTTTTTGGGTTAAAAAAACATACAATGGATGCATATCTTTCCCTTTTACTGAAATTTTTGCAGCCATTGGAAATGTAACACCATAATTTCGTTGGCAAAAAGTTTTAATATCTGCATTTTTTCCTGGTTCTTGAAATAAGAAGTTGTTTGCAGGAAAACCAATAATTACAAGCTTGCCTTTATTTTTTTCATACAGTTCTTCAAGACCTTTATATTGAGGGGTAAAGCCGCATTTAGAAGCGGTATTGACTATCAATATTTTTTTTCCTTTATATTTAGACAAATCAATCGTGCCGCCATCTAATGATTCTACTTTAAAGTCATAAACAGATTTAAATTGAGCATCTAATTCTTTAGAAGCAAACAAAAATGACAGTATTCCCATAATAATATATTTATACATTTTTTTAAATTTTCATCAAAGGTAAATGGAATGTTTCAGCGCATCTATTATATCTAGTAGATTCTTGCTATATGCAATAAGTATTAATTTATAGGAACGAACTATTCGAGATATTACTTCCAAGTACTTACATTTGTAACATGAAAAAAAATCTTCTTTATTTATCTATACTTGTCGTTCTTTCTGGTCTCACTTACTATTTTGTTTTTACAGATCGTGCAAATGAATTTTCTAGTAAAGAAGCAAACTTTACGATAAAAGACACAGCAAATATTACTACTATATTTTTATCGAGCATGAAAGATGAAAATATTAAATTAGATCGAACAGAAAATGCTTGGAAATTAAATGATTCACTAATCCCAAGAATGGATGCAGTAAACTTATTATTGGCTACTTTGTATGAACAAAAAGTTTCAAATCCGGTGAGTTTAAATGTGCACGATGAAGCAATAAAAGAGCTTAGTACCAACAGTACAAAAGTGGAAATTTATATTAAAGGAAAAAAAGAAGCGGTCTTTTATGTTGCAAAAAATCAAGCAGCCAACAACTTGACATACATGCTTATGGAAGGCGCTAAAAGACCTTTTATAATTAAATTGCCACTACAAAATACATTTGTGGGTATTCGTTACATGACTGGTTTGTCTCAATGGAGAACAAATCAATTGTTTTTTTCGCCGAATCCCGTTGAAAAAATTGATGTAGTTTATAAAGATTCTACGCAATATAATTTTACAGTATATAACAAAGATTCATTGACGTTAGAAAGTGCGTATAAAACAACCAATCCATTAAACAGAAAACGATTAAATACCTATGTGGGTTTTTATGAAAAATTATATTGCTATGGTTTTGAAAGCAGTTATATATTCAAAGACTCTATCATTAAAACTGGTCGGCAATTAGGAACTGTTTCCTTTCAACGAAAAAATGGGAAAATAGAAACATTGAGTATTTATTTTAAGCCAAAAAGTCAAGACACCAAAAGCATTATCACGATAGACAATGTAGCTTATGATTTTAATATTTTTTATGGTTTATTAAACAAACGGGATTTTTTATCAATAGATAAAGAATCGGTAGAGAAAATGTTTAGAACCAATAAAGAATTTTATGAATTGGATACTAAATAAGATTATAACTTCTCGAGTATAATGACTATTTTATTAAAATCCGCAGCGGCATTAATTACTTTTTTGTAGTCTTCATAAATAGATTTTGACACATAGCTGTCATTGTAAATTTCAAATACATTTACATTTAATTTTGAGTCATTAAGTGTGTATTTTGAAACAAACTTGCAAGATTCTTTTCCTTGATAGTTTGCAACTACATTCATGTTTAATTTTTCCAAATTATTTACCTTATAGCCAGCTGGAATATTAATTTCAATATTTCTGGTATATTGGTGTGGGTTGGGAATTTCTATATCAAATTGTCTTTCATTTTCTTGATACATTTCTGCTTGCCTGCCAATTAATTCTCCAACTTTAAATAAGTATTTATTACCCGCTTTTTCAATATTGTTTGTTGCGTAAATAGTCGCACTTATTTCCAATGGCTTATCCTCCACGGTTAAATATTTAAAACCATTGTTTTTGTAATTGAAATTATTTATTTTTTCATCTTTGTCGCTTATTTGAAGCGTCGCTTTTGTAATTTCATCTCTTTTTTCATTGTCGAATAAAATAAAAGCAGGCAACATTTCTACCATGTTTTGACCTTGGAACGTATTTTTCATTTGAATGGTAGCGGTGTCTATTGCTGTGTTAAAAAACACACGAACATCATGATTGGTATAATTGTATTTTGCCTCTGTATTGGCAATTATTCTTTTTTCAGCACGAATAATATTCATAGAATCTTTTGTGAATAAACAATTATTATCTTGCAAGGTAGAGGGGATATAAGGCATTCTGTAAAAAGGTTCGTTGGGCGCTAAGTACATTTTTATATCCGGAAAATAATAAATGCAAGAGGTTAAATTGTCAGGATTGATAAAGTCTGTATCAAATGTTTTTATAAAACGATTGGTTGTATAACCGATTTCAAAATTAATTTTTTCAATGTTGAAGAGTAAAGAAAATAATTTTTTGATACCCGTCTCATTGGTTAATCTGTTTTTAATAATAAATGAAATTTCTTCTGCATCCTCAGATTGTACTACATCTTGTTGTTGAAAAGAAGTTTTTATAAAGCCCTCTATCCAATTAATTTTATCTTTTATTAGTTTGCAATTTTGATACTGCATATTGTCTAATAGTTTTCTTCCTGCTTTAATTTCTTTTTCGTTGAAGGATGCATTTTGTCTATAAATTAAATTAAAATAATCATCCCAATTAAAAAGGCGTTCCCCTTTCTTTTTTTCTTCTAAGTTATAGGCCAACGCATATTCAACTCGCGCGAAGTGAGAAATGTAAGAAGCATATTTCTCTTCTTGTAAACCAATCCTGTTTTTGGAGTACGCTAAAAAGCTATTTTTATTATTTATAATTGTGTCTTTTTCTACAATAGCCCCATTATAGGATTTTATATCAAATAATAGATTTTTATCAGTGATAATTTCAAACCAATTTTCTATAACCGGCATCACATCCTGTAAATACTCTGTGCCAAATGGTAAAAAGGGCCTTCTTTCATAAACTATAAATTCGATTTCAGCACCTTTTTCAACGCCTTCGAGTGCAAATATTTTAGTTGAATTTCCATTCTCTTCTTTTACATCTTTAAATGCATTCGCTTCCAATTCTATCACTTTTCCAGCTGGAGAAATGGTTCGAGCTTTAATTAAAATAATTGGATTGATTTCAGAGTAGCCAATTTTTATTTTATTAAACATTTCAATTCCTTTCTCATCATTCACTCGAATAATTTTATGAATCCTGTGTGTGTAATTTAATTGGTTGCTTAAATCTTTGCTAACTTCATATTGATTTACTTCTTTAATAATAATGGCACTTTCTTTTAAAAAAAGTTCATTTTTTATAGTGTGTAAGGTTGGGTTTTCCTCCCATTCAATTTTTAATCTTTGTGCATTGCTTTCAAATGAGAGCAGGTAGAGAAATAGGAAGAGTATTGTATTTTTCATTTTTATTTCATTTTCTTTTCTAATATAGCTGATTCTTTGTAGGCTTTATTAAGCAGTTTTATAAATTCATTCCATTCGTTAAATTGTTTCGCAGACATTAATAAAGTTGGAAAATCTACATAAAGCATTTGATTGCAAATAAGCTGCTCTTCTACTATTTGGTATTTAATATCGAATCCAAAATTTTCATTTTTAAAAGAAGCGTTTTCAGGTTTGAAAGTTACTTTGTAATTCTCTGGAATTGCTAACACATATTTATTATATAAACTCATGTTTAAATTAAATGAGTATGGAGTGGTTCTGGATTCTTCTGTAATCTGATTATTTGCCAAACTCTTATCTAATAATAAATTAATATATTTTTCATTGCCAACTTCTTTCACGTATTCTTTTATAGTGAAATCAAAGGTTGTTTTGGGCATCTTTTTTTCTTCTTTAGTAGAAAATGAATATTTATTTAAAATGGCATTGTTGCTAATTGACTTTATCGTTCCCTTTGCATTTTCTTCTTTTTCTTTTTCGGTTAAATAATGAATTTGATTGGCAAAATTACCTGCAAATAAACCTTCAAATTTTGAAGTCATTCGAATTGAAACATCATTATTCATTAATTTTATTTGACATTCTTTTGTTGTTTTATTTGAACCCGCTGACACCACAGGAACCATTGCAAGCTCATAGGTGCTGTCTGTTAAACCTATCATAGCTTGTTTGCCTTGAATTTCATCTGTAGGCAAACCAAATATTCCATTGGGGTCGGTGGCATCTAAAAATATCCATTCTTCCCCATTTTTATAAGCGGCAATCATATGGTTATCGGTGTTTTTTAATGGTACTTCACTGTATGTATAGGGTATGCTTCTTGTGCCTATCCAGGTTAAACATGCAGGAATATGTGCGGCTCTCAAAAGGGCAAATTGTATGCTGCTCATGTCTTTACAATCACCATAACGCTTCAAGTAAATGGCTTCGGCTTCTCTTGGTACCAATCCTTCCATGCCTGCTTCAAATGCTACATAACGTATGTTGGATTTTACCCAATCATAAATTTTTTCTACTTTTTCTATTTCCGACACACAGCCTTTTGTAATTGAGTCGGCCAATATTTGTATTTTTCTTGATGCATTTTTATTTACCTCTTTCGTGTTGTTTGCATACCATTGAAATAAATCATCGCTCGAATTGGATATGTTTTTTCTTACTCCATCGAGGGTGTAATCATTTATTTTGTATAAAATATGAGGCGTGAAGTAAAACAAAGAAGGCGCATGGTCGCTAAATTTTTCTGGTTCTACATTGTTTGCACTCCAACTATAAATGGTTTCATTCTTTTTTTCTTGTTTGGCATAGGTTGCAAAATTAGGCGGCATATTTTTTTCAATAAAAGAAACATGCACATTGTTCGGGACGGTAAGTTTATATTGCAAGGCTTCAATGGGTAAATAATATCTAAATATCATTGGATCGGTAAAATGCAATTCTTCGGTAGTCATGGTGTATGAAATATAGGCTTCTGAGCCCACGACTAATCCTAAAAAGTCAATATCAATTTCTACTTGGTCGCTGTAAAAAATAGAGCCACTGCTGGCATTGCTTTTTTTAAAATCTTTAATTTCTATTTTTTTAAATTTCCCATTCGATGTTGGGTTTTTGGTATATACTTCCAGATTTTCTAATTTATCAAAATGTGAGTAGCTGATAGGGTAACTGCGGTATAATTTCAATGATTTTTCATCCTTGAACTTAAAATTTATTTTATAATTGGTTTTAGAAATCAGGTGCTTGTCTTTAAGCTCAATGGTTGTTTCTTGAGAATACAGCATAATATAAGCACTGTATTTATCCATTGCTGATAATTGGGCAAGGCCTAAAAAAAACAATATCAACAAAATACTTCCCGTTTTCATAGCTACAAATTTGCGTTAACTTTTTCTACTTAGCTCAACTGCTTTTGCCAATATTATGTTATAATTTAAAATGAATCGCGCCAATACTATTTATTAATTATTTGAAGAATAGCCAATTGAATGATTAAATTTACATGCTCAATTGTTTTTTACAAAAATTATGTATTATTTTTTATATGCAATATTCTATTTGTTTTCTTTACTGCCGTTAAGAATACTCTATTGTTTATCCGACATTCTATATTTTTTATTGTACAAGGTTTTTAAATACAGGGTTGGTGTGGTTCAATTAAATTTAAGCCATTCATTTCCTGAAAAAACGGATGCTGAAAGGTTATCTATTGAAAAGAAATACTATCATAATTTATGCGACAGTATTTTTGAAACTATTAAAATGTTTTCTATTTCAAAAAACGAACTCAATAAAAGAATTACTTGCAATTGGGATGTATTTCATGAAATGACCACTCAAAATAGGAATGGGCAAGCGTTTATGTCGCATCAATTTAATTGGGAGTGGAGTACGCTCATTTGCAATTGGAATTCGCCTCGTCGATTTACAGGAATTTATTTACCATTAACCAATCATGCATTTGATGAAATTTTTTATAAAATAAGAAGCCGGGCAGGCATGCGATTAATTCCCGTACAGCAAATGCAAAAGGAAGTAGCTAAAGTTCAAAATGAAGAAATTTTATGGGGTTTTATAGCGGATCAAAATCCTAGCGATCCCAAACGAGTATCTTGGAATGATTTTTTTCATCGTAAAACGGCCTTCTTTAAAGGGCCCGAATTTGTAGCTCGGCGGTATAATAATTTAGTGTATTTTGGAGAAATTGTGAAAGTAAAAAGAGGCCATTATGAAATAAAAATGAAATTGGCATTTGAGCATCCGAATGAAACGAAAGAAGGCGAAATAACAGAAGCTTATGTTCGTCATTTAGAGGAAAGTATCAAACGCCAGCCTGAAAATTGGGTATGGTCGCATAGAAGATGGAAACATGTTTATCCCAATCAATAACAGTCATTTTGCTTTCAACTTTAGGGATTAAAAATGCTATAAACAACAGAAAAAAGTAATAAAATAAAAAAGTGTAATAGTACGTAAATATGAAAATAGGTTTATACTTCGGAAGTTTCAATCCAATCCATTTAGGGCACTGCATTATAGCCAATCATGTGCTATATAATTGTGATGTAGAACGAATCTGGTTTGTTGTATCACCCCACAATCCTTTAAAAGAAACAAGTGCCCTATTGAATGAAAACCACCGTTTGCACTTGGTGCAATTAGCCATTGAAAACGAATCTAAGTTTAAAGCCAGCAATATAGAGTTTTCATTGCCTCGTCCGTCGTATACCATTGATACACTTTCGTATTTATCTGAAAAATACCCGCAACACGAGTTTTCTATCATTATGGGTGGCGATAGTTTTCAAAATATTACGAAGTGGAAAAACTATGAAACCTTGCTTAAACACTACAAAATAATTGTTTATAACCGACCTGGTTTCAAAATAGATGGATCACTTAGTAAAAACATTGAAGTAGTGAATGCCCCTTTGTTAGATATTTCGTCGACCTATATTCGCAACCTTATTAAAGAGCGAAAATCGATTCGTTACCTCGTAAGCGACGAAGTAAGGAACGACATTAAAGCCAATGGTTTTTATAAAAAATAGCGCTGGCTGTGCAAGAAGTGAAATAGGCTGTGCAAACTTTTTAATAGGCAGTGCAAGAAGTGAAATAGGCTATGCAAACTTTTTAATAGGCCGTGCAAGAATTGAAAAAGGCTGTGTAAACTTTTTAATAGGCTGTGCAAGAAGTGAAATAGGCTATGCAAACTATTCTGAATCACGGATGATGAGGATTACACGGATTGCACAGATGAGGGGCCATAAAGCAATAAAGAAAAAAATCTGTATCAAGAAATTTTCTGAATCACGGATGATGAGGATTACACGGATTGCACAGATGAGTAGGATAATGAAAATAATTCCTAAATTTGATTAATGGAATTGAAATATAAAGACATTACCGAAAAAATAATAGGTGCATCATATGAAGTACACAATTTTTTAGGCAATGGATTTCAAGAAGTAATTTATCAACGAGCATTGGCTTATGAAATGCGAAAAAAAGGATTAGAATTTGCGAGAGAAATAGAACAACCCATTTTTTACAAAGAATTAGTAGAACCTATAGGTACAAGACGAGCTGATTTTTTAGTAGAAAGTAAAGTTTTAGTGGAATTAAAAGCAATTATAACATTAGAAGATGTGCATACTGCACAATTATTAAATTATCTTAGAGCTTATAAAATAGAAGTTGGATTATTAATAAATTTTGGAAGTAAGAGAATAACCTTTAAAAGATTAGTCTTATGAATATATCCACAATAAAATCGGTGTTATCAGCGAAATCCGTACAATCTGTGATTCAGATAGATAAAGTACAAATTTAACACTGGTTTTAATAAAAAATGCTGTCTCAAAACGCCAGCATTTTTTGCGTAAGGGATGGCAACGGAAATCCTCTTCCGGTGTTTCATCGGGAGAGATTGAAGAGAACAGCCCGCCCCGAAGGGATACGCCCTAAATATTTTCATCACAGAATATATGTCGCTCTCAAAGCGTAAATAATGGCTTATAGTCTTATATTTGCGCACTCGTGTGCCACCTTGTCACTAAAATGACTTTAGCACACAATTTGAAACAACAACTAAAATAAAAATCGAAAAACGATTCACACAATACTTAAAAAGGAACTATGTTAAATTTCATTAATAAATTATTTGGAGGCAGTAAGTCTGAAAAAGATGTAAAAAAATTGGCCCCTGTTATCGATCAAATTAACCAACATTTTAATTCATATCAATCTATCAGCAACGATGAATTAAGAGGGAAGACAAGCGATTTTAGAAACCGAATTAAGGAGTATACCAAAGAAATTGCTGCTAAAATTGAGGCTAGAAAACTAGAGGCTGAAACGACCCTTGATATTCATGTTAAGAATGATATATTTAAAGAAATAGATGGTTTAATTAAGGATAAAGACAAGCAATTAGAAGAGATTTTATTGCAACTATTACCTGAAGCTTTCGCTACTGTAAAAGAAGCATCTCGTCGTTTTTCAACCAATGACACATTGGTAAGTAAAGCGACTGATTTAGATAGAAATTTGGCTGTTAAGAAAGACTACATCACCATTGATGGGGATGATTGTACTTTCCAAACTACGTGGATGGCTGCTGGCGCACAAGTAACTTGGAATATGGTTCACTATGACGTTCAGTTGATTGGTGGTTACAATTTGCATGAAGGAAAAATTTCTGAAATGGCAACGGGTGAAGGTAAAACCTTGGTTTCTACTTTGCCTTCATATTTAAATGGATTGGCTGGAGAAGGCGTACATGTGGTTACTGTAAATGACTATTTGGCTCGTCGGGATAGTGAGTGGAATGGTACCTTGTTTGAGTGGTTGGGATTAACAGTTGATTGCATCGACAAGCACCAACCAAACTCTGAAGAGCGTAGAAATGCTTATTTGGCGGATATTACATACGGTACAAACAATGAATTTGGCTTCGATTATTTACGTGATAACATGGTGCATACACCTGCAGAAATGGTTCAACGCAAGTTGCATTTTGCGATGGTGGATGAGGTAGATAGTGTATTAATTGATGATGCTCGTACGCCATTGATTATTTCGGGCCCGGTGCCTAAAGGCGACGATCAAGAGTTTCATGTATTGAAACCAAGTATTGAAATTATTGTGGAAGCTCAACGTAAAGTGGTAAACTCCTTTTTGATTGAAGCTAAAAAATTAATTGCTGCTGGTAATGATGATAAAGAAGGCGGTGGAATGGCTTTGTTGAGAGCTTACAGAGGATTGCCTAAAAACTCTTCTACGATTAAGTTTTTAAGTGAAGTAGGTATCAAACAAGTCTTGCAAAAAACAGAAAACTACTATTTGGCTGATCAACAAAAAAACATGCCTAAAGTAGATGCTGAGTTGTATTTCACGATTGATGAAAAACAAAATCAAGTAGATTTAACTGAAAAGGGAATTCAATTGATGACTAGCACTGTGCAAGATGCTAACTTCTTTGTTATGCCAGATATTTCAACAGGTTTAGCGGCTATTGAAAACGCAGCGGTTTCAGCAGAAGAAAAATTAAAAATGAAAGATGCTTTCTTGCAAGAATATTCGTTGAAAGCAGATCGAATTCATACCATTCAACAATTATTGAAAGCCTATACATTGTTTGATAAAGACCAAGAATATGTGGTGATGGATGGCAAAGTAAAAATTGTAGATGAGCAAACAGGTCGTATTTTAGATGGTCGTCGTTACAGCGATGGATTGCATCAGGCTTTGGAAGCAAAAGAAAATGTGGATGTAGAAGCATCAACGCAAACCTTTGCTACGGTTACCTTACAGAACTTTTTTAGAATGTACCACAAGTTGGCTGGTATGACAGGAACAGCAGAAACAGAAGCTGGAGAGTTTTGGCAAATTTATAAATTAGACGTTACGACAATCCCTACAAACCGTCCTATTACTCGTAAAGATGAAGACGATTTAGTGTATAAAACGAAGCGTGAAAAATACCGTGCGGTTATTGAAGAAGTGAAGAAAATGCGAGCGCAGGGACGAGCTGTTTTAGTTGGTACAACATCGGTTGAGGTGTCAGAATTATTAAGTAAAATGTTGACATTCGATAAAGTTCCTCATAATGTATTGAATGCGAAACAACACTCTCGTGAGGCGCAAGTGGTTGCTGAGGCAGGTATGCAAGGTGCGGTTACGATTGCTACCAATATGGCAGGACGTGGTACTGATATTAAATTAGCAGACTCGGTAAAAGCTGCAGGCGGGTTAGCAATTATAGGAACTGAGCGCCATGAAAGTCGTCGAGTAGATAGGCAACTTCGAGGACGTGCTGGTCGTCAAGGAGACCCAGGAAGTTCGGTGTTTTATGTTTCGTTAGAAGATGATTTAATGCGTTTGTTTGGAAGTGAGAAATTATCTGGTTGGATGGATAAATTGGGTCATAAAGATGGCGATGTAATTCAACATGGAATGATTTCAAAATCAATTGAGCGTGCACAAAAGAAAGTGGAGGAAAATAACTTTGGTATTCGTAAGCGTTTGTTAGAATACGATGATGTAATGAATTCTCAACGTGAAGTTATTTATTCTCGACGTCGCAATGCCTTATTTGGAGAGCGTTTGGCGGTCGATTTAGACAATGCATTTTATGATAGTTGCAATTTAATCGCTTCTAAATTTGATACGAATAGAAACTACGAAGAATTTAAAATTGAAGTTTTAAGAGATTTTGCATTTGAGCCAAGCATTGAAGAACAAGCGTTTTTGAAAATTCCTGCACTTCAATTAACGGAAAAATTATATGAAGAATTGCTTGATTTCTATGAGCGCAAAAAAGCATTTATTTGTGAGAGCACTGCACCAGTATTGAAAAATATTTACAAACAAAATGGTGAACGTATCGACAATATTGCCGTGCCATTTACCGATGGACACAGAGGGTTACAAATAGTTACCCCATTGAAAAAATGCATTGAGTCAGAAGGAAAAGATTTAATCAATTCATTAGAAAGACAAATTACATTAAGCTTAATCGATGACGCTTGGAAAACCCATTTACGTCAAATGGATGAAATGAAACAAAGTGTGCAATTGGCTAGCTACGAGCAAAAAGATCCGTTGTTGATTTACAAATTTGAGGCATTCAATTTGTTTAAAGAAATGATTGCAGTAACCAATAAGCAAATCGTTTCTTTCTTGATGCGAAGTGGAATACCAATGCAAGAAGAGCAAGATATTCAACAAGCAGAAATAGAAAAAACAGACATGAGCCGCATGATTTCTAATAAAGAAGAAATTGATGAAGCTGGAGACAGTTATGGTGCGAATAGCAATGATTATTTTAGCAAATCAACTTCTACTGCTGACGTAAAACAAGAACCAGTGCGCCGTTTAGAGCCAAAAATTGGACGTAATGACAATTGCCCTTGTGGAAGTGGTAAAAAATACAAAGCTTGTCACGGCAAATAGTTTTAAAAATAATTTAATTATAAATGCTTAATGGTAAATTGCCATTAAGCATTTTTTTTGGGAAATAAACAACATTGAAATCTTCTTAATAAGCAGGATTGAACAATTCTAATTATTCAATAATATAAAATGATATTGTATAACATAAAATAAACAATGAAAACTTTAGATGTATGAAAAGTTTCCATAGTTTTGCCTCGTGATTGAACAAAAACAACATATTATTAAAGCGTCCTATAATCAATTTAGGCAATTGGGCTTTAAAAATGTGACGATGGACGACTTGGCTCGTCAAATTGGGATTTCCAAGAAAACGCTTTATGAGCTGTTTGAAAACAAAGATGAGTTGGTGTTAGAAACCATCAAACACATGTTAGAAACAAATCGAGCGGAAACGGAAATTGCATTGAAATCATCTAAAAATGCGGTTGAGCAGCTAATTAATGTAATCACCATCATGGAAAAAATGTTGCGCGGTTTAAACTTGATTAGTTACATGGATTTACAACGGTATTATCCAGCGGCTTATCAATATTTAGAAACGTTTAAGCGAGAACATATGCTCACTGACATTATAGAAAATTTAAAGCAAGGTATTGCCGAAGGATTATATAGAAGTGATGTAAACGTCGAAGTGGTTTCGCGCTTTCGATTAGAATCTGCTATGATTGTGTTTCACAACAATGTGTATCCTCAAGATAAATTTAATATCATAGAAGTTAATAATGAATTATTTGTGCATTATATGTATGGCATTGCATCCATTAAAGGGCATAAATTGATAAATAAATATTTGAATAAAGAAACTGAAAAATGTTATATCCCTAATTTGTTTAAAGTTAAATGTTAAGTATGAAGAATAAAATAATCTTGTTTTTATTGTTTGCCACTGCAATTGTAAAAGCAGAAGGTCAATCAAAAATGTCGTTGAAAGATTGCATTGATTTTGCAATAAAAAATCAACCAAAAATGAAAAATGCATTGCTAGATGAGCAATTGCAAATTGAAAAAAATAATGAAATAATAGGCATTGCTCGTCCGCAAGTAAAAGCTACTGGGCAATTTCAATATTTATTTGTTGTGCCAAAATCTCGTTTAGATGCCAATGCATTTAATTTTGGTTCGTCGTTTAGCTTTTTCAAAATTGATACGCCTGCTTTCGTTGCTTATCAAAACACTCCAAAAGATAAATACAGTCAGGCCAAATTTGGATTGCCTTTAAATATGACTTTAGGAGTACAAGCATCGCAAATTTTATTTGATGCAGGTGTTTTGGTAGCGTTAAAAGCCAGACAAAGTTTAGTGGATTTATCAAAATTAAATACTAGACGAACAGAAGAAGAAATACGAGTGAATGTTTCTAAAGCATACTATAATTGCGTAATTGCAGAAAAACGAATGTCCTTATTAAATGAAAATATTAAGCTAATCACTTATGTTGAGGATATGACTCGTAAATTATTTCAAGAGGGATTTGCAGAAAAAATAGATGCCGATCGTTTGTTAGTTCAACGCAATAATTTACAAACTGAAAAAGATAAAATAAATAATTTAATTGAGTTGAGTTATGCGTTGCTTAAGTTTCAAATGGGTATGTCAATGAATGAAAATGTTTCATTGAATGAAGAACTAAGCATAGATGAAGTTAAAAATGGTTTAGAACTTGATAAAGTGGTTGATTATAATAATCGAATTGAAATGAACCTATTAAATACAGCAAAAAAGTTAAATCAATATGATTTAGAAAGAAATGAAAAAAGCTACTTGCCAACGGTAGTCGCTGCTTTAAGTGGAAGTTATGCCTCTCAAACAATTGCCTTCAAAGAGTTGTTTACACTGCCTTATTTTCCAACAGGAGCTTTTGTGTTAAGTGCCAGCGTTCCTTTGTATGACGGAAATACTAGAAAGGCGAAAGTAAGACAAGCCCAATTGAGCATATTAAAAAATGAAAATGACATTGATGCATTTAAGCAAGCAGTTGATTTAGAAAGTAATAATGCAAAAACTCAATTGAAAAACAGTTTGATGTCTTTACAAAATCAAGAAAATAATATCGAATTGGCTCAAAAAGTATATGACATTGCCCAAAAAAAATACAAAGAAGGTTTAGGAACCAATATTGAAATTATTCAAGCTGAAACTTCTTTAAAAGAGGCTAAAACAAATTATTACAACTCATTGTATGATGCAATTATTGCAAAAATTGATTTTCAAAAATCACTTGGTCTTTTAAAATAAATTCAAATTCATACTTGCAATTACGATTAAAAATCATATCGTTTTAATAAAAATAAAAAATATTCAAATGAAAAATAAAATTACAAAAATTACATCAACCGCTTTTTTAGCAATCACATTATTGGCATCATGTGGTGGAAAACAAAATAAAGATTCGAAAGCAGAGCTTGCAGAATTGAAGAAACAACAAAAAGAAATACAAGATAAAATAGCTTCTTTAGAATTGGTAAACATGAGTAAAGACAGCAATTCGGTGCGAAAAGTTGCCGTTGAGGTAACGCCAATGGCGCCATCTATTTTTAATAATTACATTGATGTTCAAGGAAAAATAGATTTAGATGAAGTTGTAAATGCGATTCCAGAAACGCCTGGTATTATCAGTGCGATATTGGTTCATCAAGGACAATATGTGCGTAAAGGACAAGTAGTTGCAACCTTACGAGCAGAGCAAGTTGATAGAGGGATTTCTGAATTAGATCAACAAATATCATTCGCAAAATTAGTATATGACAAACAAAAAAGACTTTGGGATCAAGAAATTGGAACAGAGATTCAATTGTTACAAGCAAAAAATAATTATGATGGGTTGTTGAAAAAGAAACAAACAGTCTTGACTCAAAAAAACACTTTTAATGTTACCTCTCCAATCAATGGGGTTGTTGATGCGATAGATGCAACGGTAGGACAAAGTTACTCTAACCCTATGGCGGCGCCTGTGATCAAAATTATTAATACTTCCAAGTTAAAAGTGCAAGCGAATATTCCTGAAAATTATTCTTCTGTTGTAAAAACGGGAAGCAATTGTATGGTGGTTTTTACAGACATTAATGACTCATTGGTGACACGAATTAATTATGTTGAAAAAACAATTAATCCGGTAACAAGAACGTATTCAGCATACATTCCATTGGCAACAAATTCGAAGTATCAACCAAATATGACGGCTCAAGTTAAAATTGCAACATATCAAAATGCAAGAGCGTTTGTATTGCCTTATTCTTTAATTCAAAAAACAGACAATGGAAACTATGTGTATGTGGCAGATGCACAAAATAAAGCGAAATTGATTCCTGTTCAACTTGGTAATTCATATCAAAACAAAGTAGAAATAGTGAGCGGTTTGGTATTGGGAGACAAGGTGATCACTTCAGGATATGAAGAATTAAATGAAGGGGATCTATTGCAATTTGAGCAATAGTTTATTGGATAATTTAAATATCACAAATAAAATAAAAACTACTTAAATAAAATTTATAAAAGGGATTCGAAAATTTGAAATCTAGATTAGAAGTAATCATCAAATGATCCTATCATCAAATTTAAAAAAAAT
>Ga0304730_1001225_pt1 | contig 19974 bp, 18 predicted proteins | sample M_130628_MF_Meta_FD_190474 | JGI IMG/M metagenome (GOLD analysis project Ga0304730, IMG submission 190474) | Freshwater microbial communities from Lake Montjoie, Canada to study carbon cycling - M_130628_MF_MetaG (v2) (version 2) | ecosystem: Environmental > Aquatic > Freshwater > Lake | place...
TTAGAGGTTGGATTTGTTGTTCCAATTCCCAAAGAACCGGTAGAAGGATTAAAAGATAATGCAGTAGATCCTGTGGTAGCAATGCCAATAGAATTTACTCCAGAATTAACCGCCAGTGTTGGAAATACTGGTTGCGTTACTTGTGCCTGAGACTCTACACTAACACCCTTTATTCCCGTCAAATTGGAACCATCACCAAAATAAGTAACAGTGGTAACACCAGGATTAGAAGAAGTTATAATACCAGAAATACCATTAATTACTACTCCAGTAGATCCCAAACCAACTGTAACTATTCCAGAGATTCTAGAATTACCAATAACAAGAAGTTCTGCTGTTGGATTGGTCGTTCCTATACCAATCCTTGTTGCAGTTAATACTCCAACAGTAGAAAATCCAGAAACACTAAGTGAAGTGACTGATGCAATACCACCAATAACATTAGTTGCTGTTGTGGCAAAACCAACACTAAGATTACTTGCAGAAGATGCATTTAAATTAAATGCCGTTGTAGCAAAGGATGCTGTTGAAGCAGTACCAGTTAAATTACCAAAGTAAGTAACCGTAGTAATACCAATAGAAGTTATGATGCCAGAAATACCATTAATTACTACTCCAGTAGATCCTACACCAACTGTAATTATTCCAGAGATACTGGAATTACCAATAACAAAAAGTTCTGCTGTTGGATTAGTTGTTCCAATACCAATCCTTGTTGCAGTTAATACTCCAACAGTAGAAAATCCAGAAACACTAAGTGAAGTGACTGATGCAATACCACCGATAACATTAGTTGCTGTTGTGGCAAAACCAACTCTAATATTTGCAGAAGCACTAGAATCTAAATTAAAAGCAGTCTGAGCAAATCCTGCCGAAGATGCTGTTCCTACAAAAGTACCAAAGAAAGTAACTGCAGTTCCAGTAGTAGAAGTGATAATTCCAGAGGAAATCTTAACCGTTCCTAGTGTGGTAATACCTGTTGCATCTACAAAAAGAGAAGTAACTGATGCAATACCACCTATAACATCAGTAGCAACTCCAGATTTAGTGGCAAAGGTTGCTATTCCTGCAGTAGAAGCAAAAGCAACATTAAATTGACTTTCAGTTCTATTATTCAGCGTAAATGCAGTGGTAGCAAATGAAGCCGTTGAAGCAGTTCCGGTTAAGTTACCGACAAAAAGAACTGTAGAAACACCTGGATTAGTGGAAGTTATAATACCAGAAGAAATCTTAATACTACCTAGTGTACTAATTCCAGTAAAAAATACATTCCCATCTACCCAAAGTTCTGATGTTGGATTGGTTGTTCCAATACCAATCCTTGTTGCAGTTAATACTCCAACAGTAGAAGAACCAGAAACACTAAGTGAAGTGACTGATGCAATACCACCTATAACATTACTCGTATTTGTTACGTTCTGAACATCGACTTGTGCAGTACCAATCAAATTTCCATAGAAAGTAACAGTAGTAACGCCAGGATTTGATGATGATATAATTCCCGTAGTGCCATCTATTTTTATTCCAGTATTTCCCAGACCAACACCACCAACGGTAGTAATACCACTAACCTTTAAATTATTGCCATCAAAAGTTAAATTATTTGATGTCGTAACATTGTTTCCGGCAGTATCACGAAAATAAATTTGATTAGGACTACCAAGAGTTAAATTGCCAGCACTAGCAGAAGTTCCGTCAGTATCTTGATCACCCTTAGTATTAACGCCTTTAAGACTTATGTTTGACGATCCATCAAATGATACTCCACCAATAAGTACTGCATTTTTTAATTTAGTTGTAGTATCAGAATTACCTTTTAGATCTCCAAAATAAGTAACAGCAGTACCAGTAGTGGAAGTTATAATTCCAGAAGAAATTTTAATTGTACCTAGTGTAGTAACTCCAGATATAAGGGCATCACCAACAACAACAAGTTCTGATGTTGGATTAGTCGTTCCTATACCGATTCTTGTTGCAGTTAATACACCAACAGTAGAAACTCCAGAAACACTAAGTGAAGTGACTGATGCAATACCACCAATAACATTAGTTGCCGTTGTGGCGAATCCAACTGAACCTGTAGATGGAGCAAATCCTTCCAACTTAAATGCAGTTGCAGCAAAGGATGCAGTTGATGCTGTTCCTGTTAAGTTTCCAAAATAAGTAACGGTAGAAAAACCTGGATTAGTAGAAGTTATAATACCAGAAGAAATCTTAACAGTACCTAGTGTACTAATACCAGTTGTATCCACAAAAAGTGAGGTTACTGATGCAATACCACCAATAACATCAGTTGCGGTTTTGGCAGATCCAGCAGTAATAGAAGTTGTTGCAGTGCCACTAAAACTAGAAGCAGTAATAATACCAGTTACAAACTGATTTCCAACAACATGTAAACTAGAAGTTGCATTTGTAGTTCCAATACCAACCTTACCCACTACTTCCAGTGAAGTTTTATTCTCACTATAGGATGTTAATCCTACCTTTAGATTTTTTTGCCTGCCGCTAGTATATTTTGCCATTTTAGTTCAGTGTCTCTAAAACGCTTCCAAGAAATTTAACATCAGTTCCATTACTTGCAGAAAGAACTAAAACATCTCCAGTTTCAAGAACAAGTTTTCCTGAAAGTAAATTGGCAGTATCACTAGCAGAAATTGGAAAATCTTTTAAAATCTCAGTGGTTACTGCAATTCCAGATATTGTTCTTTGATGAGAAAAAGAAACTGTCTGAGTATTATTTCCAATATTAGCACATTGTGCCAAAAGAACAACTCCAGTATATCCAATTGGAGCAGTATAAATTCCAACAGGACTTATGGGTGCTATTTTTGTAACTGTTTTAAATACGTTAAGTGCTAATGCCATTTTCTTTATTCTCCTCCAAGTGCTAGAATATATGGTGTCATTGCCGAAAATAAACTCTTAGAATAAAAAGTACCAGATATAGTTCCGGTTTGTTGATTAATTACAACACCATCACCAATTCTAAAATTACCCGATTGATCAGTACTTGTAAATACAACTAGACCACCATTACGAGCATCAATCTCATTATCTTGAATTGTGACACCTCCCTGAGCAGGAAGTGCTTTTGCAATCTCAGTCCCAGAACCAATATATTCTAGAGAATGACCAGATGCTAGAACTCTACTTTGTTTAAAAAATGGGACTGCCGTGCCAACACCAATAGCATAAGGTACATTTTCACCAATTTTAATTGTACAAATTCCAGAAGAAACTGGTGTAGAACTTAATATTGAATAATAAGTAGGAACTAATTCAATCGTTGCCTTTGCTGTATTTATTCCTACATTGGGAGAACTAATCGTAATTGCTGGTGCAGTTGCATATCCACGACCATTTGAAATGATATTGATTGCAGATACACTTCCGTTTGAAATTTCAGCAACAGCAGTCGCAGGAACTCCCCAAGAAGTTGGTGGTGAACTAATAGTAACTGTGGGAGTTGAAGTATATCCAGTTCCACCAGCACTTACACGAATTTTATTTGCCGTATAGTATAAATCACTAAAATAAACAACCTGACCATCAAAAGGTCGTGATACATTTATTTTTGCGTTTCCACCAGAAAAATAAGTATGTGGTTGAGTTGCAACACCAACATTCATTGTGAATACAGTACTTGCCATCGAAACTGATGGGAGAGGTAACGTATTTAAATTTCCAGTATTGATTCTAGTTGTAATGATACCAACAAGATTATCAATAAAAGATCGAACATCTGCACAAGATGCCGGATCAGTATTAACTCCAGTATTTGGATCTGCCACAACTGTAAGATCCTTGATTGTCAAATTATTTGTAATCGCAAGTTTCATTGTGTCCCTTGCTTTATGAAATGCAGTTATTGTTTGTGGAACTTCTCCCTGCAATCCATTTGTAAGTAATATATTTGTTGTAGGATCAAAATATGATTTTGTTGCTGATATTATATTTTGACTAGTAAAATCTCTAACATCAGTAGAAACTGCATCAACAATATATCCAAGATCTCTCTTACACTTATCAGAATTTGGATTTGTAAATGTTGGATATTGAATAGCAATTTCTGCAAATGAAGTATCAATAATTTCTTGACGATTTGCTTGAATTAGATTATAAGAATCAACATATCTTCCAGGTGCAACAGTTTTTGCCTCAAAGACATACCCATTTCCACCAAGTTCAGCACTTCTTGGATAAGTTCGGATTCCAGGTTCAAACGGACAAGTGAATTGAAGATCTGCAATACTTACTCCCATTCCCACAGAAAACTTATGGGGAGTTGAAGTAAATGCAGTTAAAATTCCAGTTGTATTATCATAAGAAGCAGTCGTAATAACTAAAGTTGGAGTACTCAAATCCAACACGAAAGTATCAGAATTCTCCGGAGCCGCTTGAGTGATTATTCCTGTATATTTTCTAGAACTCACACCATCAGCAACTAGTCCATAATTACCAAATGATGAGTTGGAGTTTGTTAAATCACATGCTCCACCAGATCCACAATATACTGCAATATCATCGCAAATTGTAAAGAGTGATACTAACTGAGCGTATCCCTCATTTGTAATAGAAACTCCAATACCACCCTGATTATATTGTGTATAGGAATCAAGAACCATAGATTTTAATGGTCCGATAGCATATTTACCGTCAATATTTAATCCAGTACTATTTGGAATAAAATTTGTACAGTTCTGAATATATGGAGATTGATTAAAATAATTAACTTGATTTGGATTAAAGGTAAAAATTGCTTTACCAGAATTCATTGATCCAGTAAAGGACATTTCGGCAATATAATTTCCACTAGAAACATAAAAAAGATCCTTATCGGGATTTAAAGGTTGAATTGAAACCTCTCTTAGACTATCACCAATAACAGAAACTTGAGTTGGAATAGTTAAAGGATTATTTTCTATATAAGTCCCAGCACTAACTTTAATAACTGTTCCTGCTGTTGCTCCCGCAAGTGCTGATCTGACTGTTGCTTTTGGTTCTGAGAGTCTTGTTCCTGGGTTTCCGTCGTTTCCGTTTTTTGAGACATATAAAACATTTCTTACTAATGGGAAGTTTTTGGAGAGATTAGACGCATCTCCATAGTATGTAACTATTCCCGCCTGATCCGAAGACGTAATAATTCCACTATTAATGGTTACACCACTAATTGTTGAAATACCAGCATTGATGATCTTCCTATCATCATCAATGATAGAAGAACCTTTAATTTTAATTGCCATCTACCGTCTTCGTGTTTCCACTGGGTAATATAATTTATTTAGACAGATCATCAAGTCTTCTATTCAAATTATCAATCTGTTCCTGTTGAGTTTTTACACACTCAATCAACAATCCAATAATACCGTTATAATTAACTGTCTTACTATCTTCACCATATACTAATTGAGGAAGAACTTTTTCAATGTTTTGTGCTATTACTCCCATTGAAGATTTATTATTAGATTTCCAATCAAAGGTAACACCTTCAATTCGAATAATCTTATCAATTGGATTGTCAATTTTTTGAATATTTTCTTTAAGTCTGATATCAGATGCTGAGTTATAATCAGTTGCAGTTATAATTCCCGTTACAAATACATCACCACTAAAAGTCGAAAATCCAGAGACTGATATATTACCTTGAACTGTAAGTTTTGATGTTGGATTTGTAGTCCCAATTCCCAAAGAATTTGATGATGGATTAAATACAAGACCAGTAGTAGTTACACCAAATCCACTTGTAGAACCAGTTCCGGTTACATAAGTAATAAATTGTGCTTGATTAGTGGTATTTGTAGAGATGGAAGCACCAGTATTTGAAAGTTTAGATCCGTCCCCAAAATAAGTTACAATACCACCAGAAGTTGCAGTTATAATTCCAGCAGAAATTACAACTGTTCCTAAAGTAGAAATTCCTGTTGTGTTTACAAAAAGAGAAGTGACTGATGCAATACCGCCTATGACATCAGTAGAAACTCCAGACTTTTGTGCAAAGGTTGCTATACCTGCAGTAGAAGCAAAAGAAACATTTAAATTTGTTGGATCAAATCCATCCAATTTAAAAGCAGTCTGAGCAAATCCTGCCGTCGATGCTGTTCCTACAAAAGTACCAAAGAAAGTAACAGCAGTTCCAGTAGTAGAAGTTATGATACCAGAAGAAATCTTAACCGTTCCTAATGTACTAATACCGGATGTGTTTACAAAAAGTGAGGTTACTGATGCAATACCACCAATAACATCAGTAGAAACTCCAGACTTTTGTGCGAAAGTTGATATTCCAGCAGTTTGTGCAAAAGAAACATTAAATTGACTTTCTGTTCTATTATTGAGTGTAAATGCTGTTGTAGCAAACGAAGCCGTTGATGCAGTTCCTACAAAAGTACCAAAGAAAGTAACAGCAGTTCCAGTAGTAGAAGTTATGATACCAGAAGAAATCTTAACAGTACCTAGTGTGCTAATACCAGTTGTACCCACAAAAAGTGAGGTGACTGATGCAATACCGCCTATGACATCAGTAGAAACTCCAGACTTTGTGGCATAAGTTGCAATACCCGCTGTTTGGGAATAACCAACATTTCCAACAAATGTATTTGCAGTAATAATTCCAGTAGAATTTACATTCCCAACATCTAACTTACTAAGTGTTCCAACAGAAGTTAATGAAGAATTAACAACAGTACTTCCAAGAGTTGTAGAAGTTAATACCGTACTTGTACCTGTTTTAAATGATCCACCACTAGTAACACCAAGACCAATTGATGATTCTAAGGTATTTGCAGAATTATTATAGGTAAATGTCTTACGAATATTGGCAGAACCAATACCAATACCAGCACCATCAAGAAGTAAATTTGTTCCTACTGTTGATGCAATGCCAACATTAAAGTCTGCCAATTCAATTGTTGTAGAATTGACAATAAATTGAGTACCATCTACATAAAGATCACCCTTAATTCTAACAATACCACTTGTAGTTCCAACACCTACTGGTGATGGATCAATATAGATAATCTCTGGACCAGAAATTGTATCGGTATTAATTCCAATACCAGTTGATCCAGTTGAAAATTGCGTTGCCGTTACAATCCCAATAGAGTAAATATTTCCAGAGGTAACTACTCCCAATGTAGTGATTCCAGTAACATAAAGTTGAGTTACTGAAGCAATACCACCAATAACTGATGTAGACGTACCAGAATTAACAGAATAAGTTGCTATTCCTGCAGTCGTAGCATAACCAGCATAGATTGAATTTGTAGATATCCCTGCTGTCGTAGCATACCCAGCATATGTGGCAATACCCGCTACTTTGGCATAATCCAATGCAATTTCTTGAAATTCGAATGCCTTTATTTCATGCTTATACTTAAGAAACTTCCCATCATAAACACTAGGATTTGTCGCAATTCCAACAATATCATCAAGATACTTTAATTTTGTTTCACCACTACCACCAATACTAGCAAGTTGCTGTTGAATCCGATTAATGAATAATCGATAGTGCTCCTGAAGTTGATCTAGTGTGACGAAATTTTTATCTAAAGGTGTAAGAGGATCTTGATTAGTTGTTGAAGGAGGTTCAGAAAGAAGATTCTCATTCAGAATCTTATTCTCATCAAATTTTTCAAATACTTCTTCAATATACTTTATCTTCTTAGATAATTCATAATTCTTCTTTTCAATCTTTTCAAGATTTATTTCACTAAATGTAGTTAAAATATGTTCCTGAAGATCTTCTAAAGTTTGATTTCTAGACTTTAAATATGACTCATTTCTTACAATTGATTCATTAATTTCAACAATAAGTTCGGATACTTCCTCATACTTATTATCAACAAATTCATTAATATCAGATACAGTCTGATTTACAGTATCCTCAAGTTCTCGGCAAAGATTACTCGATCTTACTTCAGTTTCTACTAATGATTTCCTATATTTTGGAACTTCATCATTAATAAAATTATTAACGACTTTTGTAAGATTCGATGCATCTAAACGAATCTCAGTAAGAGTACGTTGATTAATACTCTTAACTTTACTTTGAATATCTTTAATACTTTGCTCAACTACAAAGAGTTGAGACATTACTGCAATATCTAAATCTTTTCTAGTCAGAAAATTTTGGATTTCAGTTTCAATACCTTCAATCTTTTCCGAAAGAAAATTAACCTTTTCAATATTTAACTTATAATCATCCAGAGTTTCAGAGTATTCCGAAAGTGTTTCAATCTTACTTATATTTTCTTTAAATGAATTGAATGCCTCAGAAAAAGTATTTACATCTACTTCACTGGTTTCAGTCAAATTTTGGACACTATTATCTACTGATATATTCTCATCTTCTTTAAAATACTCTGAAGGTTTTCTGAGTAATACCATTATAACGCTACTTTTGATTACATATAGATGTATTTATAAATATGGTGCGATTCTTAAAATTTATTAATGGGTGATACTGGATTTGAACCAGTGACCAATAGAATGTAAATCTACTGCGCTACCACTGCGCTAATCGCCCAAATCTAATTAATTAGATTTTAGCATGTACTCCACAGTATTTGCAACGTCATTCATTGCCGTCCTCAAATCTGGTTGTTGTCCAGATTCCTGTTTGATGGTCGATTCTGAATCATCAGTCAATGTCCAACGCCATTGCTTCAAACACTTGCAATACCAAAGTTTAATGTTCATGCTTGTTTTTTTCCAATTTAACCCAATTAAGAAGAGCATTGACTTCTGCTCTCTTTGTTTCGGTGAAATCATTACCTTTACTGAAAAGGTAGAAATCTAATGCTTCAATAGCAAGTTCTCGGTCTTGTTGTGAAATAAGTGACATATAGTTTAAAAATAAAATCCCCCTCAAGGATATCTTGGGGGGAAATTAATTACTTATGAATCAGAACTTGAAACCAAGTCCGACAGTGCCGGTTACATTGTAACCTTGACCACTACCGTAGTTGTAGGTAGCCCTACCAGCCCTGACAGATCCAAAGGTTTCGGCACCAGTGTTGCTGAAAGGAATCTTGGCATCGGCAAAGAGAACGATGTTCTTTGCTACGGATACTTCCGCACCTGCAACACCGATACCAGCACCCTGATTGCCACCCACCTGACCACCAGCACCAACATAAATGTTAGCAGTAGATACTTTGGATCCATCAGCAAGAGTACGACGGGCAACGGGAATATCAAGAGTAGCAAGTCCACCACCGAATACACCACCACTCACATAGTTAGGAGTAGAAGTCAAGGTCACATAAGGACGAGCGGAGACGGCATACTGGTTACCAAGATCAAGTGCCTTTACACGACCTTGAAGAGTAATACCTGACTCATATACCCGAGCAGCATTGGCAGTAATACCAGGATAGTTAGCAGCATTACCAGAAAAGGCAATACCACCATAGTTACCAACACCGAGTTCACGACGTTGAGTTGCAGTCACAGCAGCAACTTCCAACTTGGTTACACGGTTACTTACAGCGCCGATTTGTGCCCGAAGAGCAGCAGCCAACTTAGCATCTGCTTCGGTATAGAATGCAGTGATGTTATCCAAGCAATGATTGGTCAGAGCAAATACTTCATTACGAGTTGCATCAGCACCAGGCTTAAGAGTGCCGTTAGGATAACCAGCAAGACATCCATAGCGTGAGTTAAGATTTTGAATTGCCTGATATGCCCAGTCGGTAGGTTGCAGATCCGAATAGGTAGCAGGAGCAGCAAGTACAGGAGCAGAGGTTGCAATAACAGCAACACCAGCAAGAATTGAACGAGTAATCATAAGATTGTATCGAGATTTACAAATACGAAGTTTATTTAGATTCCCCAAAAGTTTGGGGAAAGCGGCTGACTGGATTCGAACCAGCGACGTTCTGCTTGGAAGGCAGACATTCTACCGCTGAATTACAACCGCATTTTGTGAGAGTGGAAGGTTTCGCATCCTTCTACTGTATCCCTTATCGGGTTGCCTTACTTTTGGCATCACTCTCAAGTGGGGTTATTTTTATTCCCCCAAGTTTTTGTTTGAGAATGACAATTAGGGCAAAGAAATCTTAGATTTTCCACCCTATTATCATTAGAAACTCCATTTATATGGTCTAATTGAAGAGAAAGTTTTTGTTTATTCCAATCAATTATACCACATTCGGAACATTCATATTTAAAAATTTCTTCTTTAATAATCCTATTCCTAAGAGTTGATCTATCACAAGTAGAATTTTCACAAAACATTTCCTCAAAAGTATAAGGAATAGTGTTCCTATTTCTTTTTTTAAATTGAGGTTGTATATTATGATGTGCAAAATCTTTTTTTAAAGTAGCATAAGTAGTGCTACTTTTATTAAGACCCAATCTCCTTACAACCTCAGCCATTGATTGAGATGCTTCAACTGCATTTAATAATTCAGTTTTAGTTCTCATTTTACTTAGCACATACACTTCCTATTTAGGGAAGTGTGCTCCTCCACACGGACTATAGAAGTATAAGACATAACGAGTATTATGTCAAGCCCTATGACGGAAATTGAACCATCCTCTGCGGTTTACAAAACCGCTGCATCGCCTCAATGCTTATAGGGCAGACTCCCCGAGTTGGGTACGATCCAACAACTTTCGTGTTAACAGCACGACACTCTACCAATTGAGTTATCGGGGAATGGAGGAGCGTCTATCTATGCTATGTGCATAACGACTACTCCAAGCAGGCACACCTGGAATCGAACCAGGAACACAATTTTAGAAGAATCGGGTTATGTCCATTTAACTATGTGCCCATAAGACAATCATACCAGTTGTGGATTTGATTGTCAATGGGTCAGGTGGGACTCGAACCCACGGTGTTTGTATAACCGGTTAAAAGCCGGATCCCGTCGCCTCTAGGGGAACTGACCCATCCCATCACTCCTTAGGGCAGTCGTCAACCCAAGGAGCACAAAGACGCATTTCACCACCAAGTAGTTCCTGTGCTTTGCTACCGTCTGGTGGTCTCTCAACCAACTTCGGTCCCCTTATCATAGCACTCCCATCGTCCCCCGTCAAGCGTTCATAATCTCTGATTGCTCTGTCCACATCCCGATGCACTCTACGATCCAAGAGCACCGGATCATTGATAATATAGTCATTCAAAGGTTTTCCAGGTATTTTTCTTTGAACTTGATCCACTATATCATAAATTCTTTCTTCCGGAATATGAGTGCATTGAGATACTCCGGTCACCAAAGAAGTAAACATTACTCCAATGATTGCATATCTAAAAATAGTTTTTGGTTTCTTTCCAAATTGAAAATTAAATTCCATAAAGGGGAGTGTTATTCTCCCCATATATATCAACCTGCTGCTGCTTCTTTACGAGCAGTCTTTTCAGCGGTGATCTCGTTACGACGTTCTTTTACAAGTTTAGCAATTTCTTGAAGTGCTTTACGAGAACGTGTTCCTGCAGCATTATTTCCTGCAACAAACTTTTCGTCCTCAATTTTCCATGCTTCTACGGCATTTAGAAGTTGTTGTACTGTTTCTGACATGATTTCCTTTAATATAATAAGGTATGTGTTTATATATGTAAAAAGGGAGGCAATGAACCTCCCATATTTATCAACTATCTAGATACATTTTATTTGAATATCGATAGGCAAAATCGGTTCGAGCACCGTGAATGCCCCAACCAATCCAACGATATGCAAGGTTCATATATCCATCAATACTCCTACCGGGAGTTTTCATTTGATATTCAATCTGTTTCCATTGTGGTTCAGACATCATAAATTGAAGTTGTCCCTCAATTGAAGATGGACTTGTTCCAATACTACGAGCAACTCTTCCGAGACCATAGTATCTGTCACTGGAAGTCCATTGAATTAATCCATAACCAGCACCACAAGATTCATAATCAGTTCTTGCTCCACCCTCGCAAATATTAGGAATAAAGTTTGATTCCTGTTTGATATTTCCAAGAATAGTGGCAAGTGCGTTCTTATCCTTGATTCCCTTCTTTTGAAGATACTCTAAAGCATAAGACTCTTGTTGATTACACCCTTTACATTTCCAAATCTTTTCCTTTTTTTCGACCTCTGTTTGAGTAGTATTCAATTGTTTAGATTTGGTATCCGATTGCTTCTTATAATCTTGAATCGTCAGTTCTAGAGTATCTGTTGATATTTCAGGAACTGATGGAGCATAAACTGGAAGAAGCAAAGGTGAACTGAAGGCAGATGCCACAGTAAATGAAAGGGATGTAACTGTTTGTAATAGCATTAAGTTTAATAGAATTCAGCATCCGTATAGGTAAAGGAGAATTTCCACACCCTCTCGGGGGGCATTACCCACGGCTCTAAGTCGCACTCAAAATCTCATAATATTATCCCTAATGTTAGGGATTTCTCATAATAAGTTATTATTTAGTTTTTGTCAAGCAATCTCAGACACTTCTTCAACCACACCTTCAGGTTCGGGAAGTACTACACCGATTTGTTGAAGATACTCAATAACACCTTGGACTTTTAGAAAAATTTCTCTTTTGTTTGATATTTCACCATTCAGTCCATCAATCTCTTGTACAAGAGATTGACGTTGTTGAAGAAGATTTGCAAGATGTTCTTGTTGTTCAGTCATTTTAATTTGGAATAAATGTTTGCCATTGATATTATAACACAAATTTCATAAATAATTCAACAAACCATTTCAACTTATGTCAAGGGAATGGAATACTCCAGATAGAGAGTGTTGGAATGGTCCTATTCATAGAATTTTAAAGGCAATAGATAATCATACAGATTTTTACATAAAAACAGGAGATACCTGGCATGAAGAACAAGCCGAATATCTCCGTCAATATGTTTATAGATTAAAAGACTGGATACGCAATCAAGAAAATTAAATCACATTACAGCATCTCTTGTAATACATCTTACGATCATCCAATCCATTATAACCACCATTTACTCTGAGAGTAACCTGATCTACGGTTGGATTTGTATCACATAGAGTATTCATATCGTTATTGTGCCACCAAAAACCAGCACTGGTAAATGGATACCGAATGGCAACATATGATACACCACTCATCACTTCTGGATCCTTGATGTAGTTGGCAAATGCCTGATAGTTTGCTCTACCAGTCAATTGAATATACCCAGCACCTTTATATCTTGGTCCATCACCAGATTGAGTATTTCCAAGATCATCACGACCTTCATAAGCATCACCTGATGCCAATTCCAGGTTATATCTTCCACCACCAGACTCATGAGAAATCTGTGCGAGGAAGTGACGAATACGAGAAGGAGTAGTGATTTCAAAAGTCTTCAGGCACTTATTCAGTTCAACAATCTCTGTATCTTGAATAAGTGTAGTACTACATCCCCAGATGAATGCAAGTTCCTCCTTTGAAACAAGTTGCATACCATAAACTGGTGGTTTTGTTCTATAAAGTTTTGCAAACTCTTCCAGAATATCAGGTGCTACATGCTTCTGAAGATACTCCCATGCTTTCAGTTGCTCTGGAGTATTCTTATTGTACTTAATCGCATCTAAAAAGTTAATAGTCATGAGAAAATCCTACCCCATCCATCATTTCCATTTGGACACCAACGAGCAACTAATTCAGACTTTTTATAGATAGAACCTTTACCATTATAAACATCCCCAGTATAACCATCGTTAAGTGAACCATAAGGATCATTTACAACATAATCACCACCATCTGTCTTACCAACTACAACGACCATGTGGCCGCCAGTAGGATTAGACAAAGAACCTCTATGGAGAATCCCAATAACCACAGGTCGTCCAGCAGACAACTCACGATCAAGATCTGCGAAAGACAGATTGTAACTAAACTCAGAACGGATACCGTAGTCAGATAATGCCTTTGTTTGCACTTCGTGATCTGTTGTATCACCGATTGAAAAGACTTTGCGAATATACGCATCATCTCCTTGTGCCCCCTTTAGTGTGCCTGGTTTAAAATATTGAAGACACATCGCACAACTGGAACTATTACAAGTACGTGATGCATCTGTATAATTATCAGTCTGTGGATAATAAGGAACATCTAAACGAATAGATGACTTTGGTTTTTCAACTTTGGTTCGGTAAATACGAACCCAATTTGAAGAATCATCCAATAGAAGAGAATCCTTCAAGTCAACTTCAAGTTGCTCTACTGCGGCAACATGTTTTGGATTTTTTTCATCATAATTGCGAAAAAAATTGTGTAAATCAATTTTCATTTATTGTCCTCATAAGTAACTGAAAAAATATCATGATCAGCAATATCCGGATTCAACCATTCACTAAATTCAGATTGAATTGCCTGAGCATCTCCATAATCCTTTTGCTCACAGAGAGAATGAATACGGTCAACTGCCCAATCATGTGATGTCCGAAGAGTCTGCTCTAGAGTTATCATAAAAATAATCCTTGCGAAAATAGCGATTTAGGATATTGCTATTATAGTACGCAGGAATCCCAGAGTCAAGTGCTTCGGTTAGCACATTATTTAGGAAAAGTTGCCGAGTTTCTTCAAAATTACATTTACCCTTAGTCATATGCAATGATATTATTTTTCTTTCAAAACATTCTTTACCATATTTTATTATATCTTCTTTAAGTTCTGGACAAGATCCATAATAATTCTTCCAATCGGATTCGGATTTAACCTTTCTTTTTTTTCCTTTTGGAGTTCTGAACGACCAAAGATATTTGCGTCCTATGTAACTTCTACCGGTGATCTTAGAGTGAATGTGATAAACAAATCCAAAATAATCTTCTATATGATTACTTTCAAATATTTCCCCATTGAATCTCCATGGATTCTCATAGCTCATTTAATAATCTTATAGAGCTATTATTTATCTTCAATCGGGACAAACCTAGTCTACACAAAAAAAGGAGACTTGTCAAGCCTCCTGAAGTTATGTTAGAATATTTTTATTCTTATTTGTGATCGGAGAAATAATGATCAACCATATCATCCCAAGTATATTCGGAAAGATCGTAACCTTCTTCAACAAGTTCATTTACCCATGCTTCAACTTCTTCTGCAAGAACATTTGCTTCATAGGTCTCAACAAGTGACTGAATGAAACTCTCATCGAGTTCGGTCATGAGATATTCTGCTTCTGCAAGAGTATCTGCATGTCCATTATCAAACAAATACTCAAGAACTAAATCATAAGCATCATATGATTCATTTTTTTCAGACTTCTTATCATCCTTTTTATCCGATTCTTTTGGTGCTGGAGGTGTTGCAGCCTTAAATGCATCAGGATTGTCTGCCAATGATTGATTTCCTTTACCAAGTTTAGAAACTTCAGGAGATTGAACTGAGGGGGAATTCATGGGAAGATTTGATTTTAAGTCTTTCAATTGAGGATTATCACTCTGTTGAGTTCCTCTAGTTCTATCTCTTTCCGCCTGGGCAGCTGCTAATTTTGGATTAGCGGCCGCCCAAGTTTTCATATCCTTTTCAGGATTTCCAGTTTGTTTTGTGAATACTGGTTTCTTTGTTGTGCTGGAAGATCCAGTACCTTTAGAAGGTGTTCCATTGCCCCCAGAAGGCGATCCACCAGCAGAATTATTGGAAGGTGGTTTTGATTCTTCTGGTGCTTTAGGAGGCGTTGTAGGTGCTTGTTCTGATGGTTTTGCATCTGATGGCGAAGGTCCTTGTCCACCAGATCCTGACATTCTACCACCAAGATAACCTGCACCAGTAGCAGCACCCAATGCTGCGGCACCTAAAGCAACTTTTTTAGCGGTTGGACTTGTCAATGCTCCCTTAGCACTCTTAGCAATATCTTTTACTTTGGCAACTGCACCTTTAATTGCTTTTCTTGCGCCAGGTCCGATTGCTCTCTGAGTTGCAACTGAAACAGTTCTTCCTGCACCCTTAAGAGCAGTTCCAGTATTTCTTGCAAGTGCCTTAGCACCCATTCCAATTCCCTTTCCTAAAATTTTAAGAGCAGATCCAATACCTTCATCAATAATTTCTAACTGCTCAAGAATATACTCTTCAGAAACTAATCCTTCAGAAATAGTGCAATCAAAATACTTTTCTATAATTTCTTCTTCTGGAGATTTTGATAAGAAATCTAGAATTCCATTGGCAGAATAACCTTCCGATGCCATTGAATATGAAATATTATAGAAAATATTTTCTACAAGTTCCGTAAATTCTTCATCATAATAATCTGAGTTTTCATTAAGTTGTTGTACATCTCTATTTGCAATGTGCTCATAGAGATAATTCATATCTCCGAAAACTTCTGTCGATAGATTAGACATTTTAATAAAACTTCTTTTCTGTATGAAGTTATTTATAAAAAAAGGAGAGGTTTCCCTCTCCTACTATTAGTTTGGGAAGTAGTATCAATATTCGGTAGAAGATTCTGACCCTCTTCTTGATCCACTTGGGGAAATTCCTTTGTCGGGATCATAATTTGCGGATTTAATATTGCCGGATTTAGTTGCAATACGTTTTTGCCTACCGGTTAGGGGTTCTTTTTGGTTCGAATTGGAACGCATCGCACTTTTTACAGTTCTATGCAAATTTTTTGGCAAATCTTTAAGTAGATGCCTTTCATGTTTATTTGCCTCACCAATAATATTCTCTCTCCACTCTTCACTCATGTTTGCCATGATTTGAAGTGCCGCATCTTCAGTATCAGCATAACCTTCATCAATCAGGTGTCCTTTGATTACATCAAATATATCGAAACTAGATTTTACAACTCCGGGAGCAGTAACATTCATTTCTCTACCAGATACCACTTTGGAAATATTTTTTCTTCCTTGAGCAACTACTTCTCCAGCGGAACGACCTTGACGGATGGCTGCGTCACCACCACCACCTTTAAAGGCAGCGTACTGTGCTCCACCAAGATTTTGCTTAGTATATTGTGAAGATGGTGATGCGGGACCTACTGGAGATTTGGCAACTGTGGGAGCATTTGCCGGTTGTCCAGCACCAACTCTTCTAGAAATTTCAACTTCTTGTCCAATTTTACGTCCAGCAGCATTGGCAGCACCAGCAACGGCAGATCCTGCTCCCGTAACAGCACCAGTAGCTGCAGTATTTGCCCTATTCAATGCTCCTCGTGCCGCTTGAACATATGGAGTAGATGCTTTTTGAACATTACCAATACCAGTCTTAAGACCTGCACCTGCACTAGTTACTGCTCCCGTAACAGCACCAGTAGCGGCAGTATTTGCTCTACGTGCTGCTCCTCGTGCCGCTTGAACATATGGCGTAGATGCTTTTTGAAGATTACCAATACCAGTCTTAAGACCTGCACCTATAGAATCAATTGGATTGCTGAGTGGTTTAGTTGGACGATTTTGACCAGTCATTACAACTTCTGTAATATAATGCTCATACAATTCATCCCAAGTATACTCACTCAGATCATAACCTTCTTCTAGAAGAGAATTTGTCCAGATTTCAACTTCTTCCCAGATCTGTTCTTCGGTAATTTGTGGGGCATGAACTGCGCCATATGCCTCCATCAAACCGACTACCTGATGAGATGTAATTCTTTCCATTTTTAACTATTTCTTTTTTGTATACTGATATTTATAAAAAAAGAGGACCTTAAGGTCCTCCGAAAATTTATACTATAATTTACAGTTTAAAATCTGAAAAATGATTAGATTTCATATCCTGCTTCAATCCCCCAACAATATAAGTTTCCTGCTCCGTTTCCTGTGGCGCTACTTGAAGACCTTTGGAAGAAATCCAATGCTCAGTCCAAGGAAGGGGATTATTCTTTGCCGGAACATCATAAAGTGGTTTGAGACCAATCGCTCTCATACGACGATTAGCAATCCACTCAACGTACTGCTGAAGAAGTTTATCATTCAAACCAATCATTGAACCGTCCTTGAACAGATACTCTGCCCAAAGTTTTTCTTGATTTACTGCCTTCTCAAAAGTTTTATTAACCCACTGCTCCTCTTCTTGAGAGATTTTTTGCATATCGGGATCATCACCTTCTTTCCACTTGTTCAGGATGTTCTGAGTGATAACTAAATGCTGATTCTCATCTCTTGCAATTAGACTGATGATTTTTGCGCTTCCTTCCATAAGTTTGAGTTCGCCAAAAGCAAAACTACAAGCGAAACTGACATAAAAGCGAATACCTTCAAGAATATTAACGTTTGCAACTGCTCTAAACAATTTTCTTTTGAGTTCATATCTTTCTGCCTGTGCGGAGGGAACTTGTTCTTGGGCATATTTCCAAAGTTCAGAAGTTCCATAATGTTGAGCACTGTTGATGAAATCGTTATAGGCTTCGGTTACACTATAGGCACGTTCAAGAATTTTTTCATCTCTGAGAATTGTATCAAACACATCCGAAGGATCCGAATATACATTTTTAATAATATATGTATAAGAGCGCGAATGAATCATCTCCATAAATTCCCAAACCTTCATACACGCTTCCAATTCTGGAAGTGAGCAATAAGGAGCAAATGCCATTCCAGGTCCACGACCTTGAACACTATCAAGCATAACTTGATATTTTAGATTGGAAGTAAAAATATGCTTTTGTTCGGGACGAAGAGATTGATAATCTCCACGATCTTTCTGCAAGGAGACCTCTTCAGGTCTCCAAAAATATCCTAGTTGCTGTGTTGTAAGTTTTTCAAAGATTGGATACTTGTAGGTATCATATCTTTGAATTCCTAGCGGTTGCCCAAAAAACATAGATTGCTTTTTGGTATCCACTTCCTGAGAATTAAAAACTGTCATATTGTTAATCATATTTTTTCCACACTATTTGTTTTAAATCTTACAAGATTCACAATCATCATCTTCAGAGTTGAGAATATCATTAATTAATTCATCAACAGATGGTTTTGGTTCTTCCACTTCATCAGTCTTAATATCATAAGTATTTTGATAATAACTCGTTTTCCAACCGTACTTATATGTAGTCAAAAGATCCTGTGCCATTATACTAGTAGGAACTTCATTATTGGGATAATTTTCTGGATTATATGACCAGTTTCCAGAAATAGCTTGATCAAAGAATTTTTGCATAACTGCAACAATGTTAATATAACCACGATTGCTAGACATATCCCAAAGAAGCGTATAATTGTTCTTTAGTGTATGAAACTGTGGAACAATTTGCTTAAGAGGACCTTTCTTAGACTTCTTAATTGAAAGATATCCACGAGGTGGCTCAATACCATTTGTGGCATTGGAGACTACAGAACTGCTCTCTGAAGGCATTTGTGCTGAAAGAGTGGAGTTTCGTACACCGTACTTCTTAACCATTGATCTAAGTCTTTCCCAATCATACTTTAGCACATTTGGAATCAATTCGTCAACATCCTTCTTATAAGTATCAATTGGCAAAATTCCTTCAGAATACTTAGTGCGATGAGAATATTCGCAGGCACCCTTTTCTCTAGCAAGAAGAGTTGTTGCTTTGATTAAGTAATACTGGAATGCTTCGGTTAGGTCATGTACTAATTTCCATGCCTCAGGATCATCATATTTCACACCATTCTTGGCAAGATAATGTGCCAATCCAATATAACCTATTCCAAGTGAACGACGCGCCTTAGTGGCGATTTCTGCCGATTTGACAGGATATCCTTGAAAATCAATCAGTTCATCCAAACTACGAACAGCGAGATCACAAAGAACTTCAAGATCCTCATTAGTCTTAATTTTTCCAATATTAATGGCACTAAGAATACAAAGAGCAATCTCACCATTAAGATCATCAATATGCTGAAGTGGTTTAGTTGGAAGTGTGATCTCCTGACACAGATTGCTCATCTCAATCTTATCGATGAAAGATGAGTGAGAATTACAATGATCAATATTCATAATGTAAATACGACCAGTTTCTGCACGTTCCTTTAGAAGATCCAAAAAGAGTTCTTGTGCTTTAACAGTTTTCTTTTGAATATCCGGATTGTTTTCATACCCAATGTAGAGAGAGTCAAACTCAATTGTTCCGA
>Ga0304730_1001226_pt1 | contig 19955 bp, 16 predicted proteins | sample M_130628_MF_Meta_FD_190474 | JGI IMG/M metagenome (GOLD analysis project Ga0304730, IMG submission 190474) | Freshwater microbial communities from Lake Montjoie, Canada to study carbon cycling - M_130628_MF_MetaG (v2) (version 2) | ecosystem: Environmental > Aquatic > Freshwater > Lake | place...
TCAACTGCTATTTCAAGTATTGAAACTAAGATTGGAAACTCTAATCCTACTAACATATCTGATGATTTAGACACAGAAATTTCAAAGATTGATTCCACTGGAACTGTCCTTTCAACTGCTATTTCAAGTATTGAAACTAAGATTGGAAACTCTAATCCTACTAACATATCTGATGATTTAGACACAGAAATTTCAAAGATTGATTCCACTGGAACTGTCCTTTCAACTGCTATTTCAACTGTTACTAGTACTATTAATCCAAATGGTGAAGGACCAATTCTAACTGATTTGAACTCACAAATTTCAAAGATTGATTCCACTGGAACTGTCCTTTCAACTGCTATTTCAACCGTTACTAGTACTATTAATCCAAATGGTGAAGGACCAATTCTAACTGATTTGAACTCACAAATTTCAAAGATTGATTCTAATGCAACAGTCCTTTCAACTGCGATTTCTGATTTTCTTTCACACCTTAGTTCAAATTCATCTGGAATTATAGCTGATGATTTTAATAATGAAATGGCAAAAATTCACCCTTCAGCTTCTACACTTTCAGAAGCAATTTCAAATATTCAAAATAAAATTACATCTTCAGGAACAAATGTTCTATCAGATGATTTAGATAAAGAAATTAAAAAATTAAATGCAGGTTCTACAGAATTAAGTATTGCAATTTCTGATGTAACAAGTGTAATGAGAGATTTACTAACAGGTGCAAATGGATCAAGATTTAATATTATTTCATACACAGGGGTTGAAAGTCAAATATTTGGTGCTAATCCTACATTTACACCAGGTGGTGGAATTGTTATTTTGGTTATTGAAGGATTAACATACGTCTTTACTTTTACAGAAATTTCACAGAATGATAATTTTAGTTTTGTAACTGGATATAAGAGTTTAACATTTAAAAATACAGGAAATATTATCTCAGATATTAACGAATTTATAAATCTTTTTAATGATTATCTTGTACTTGGATCAGCTATATGTGGTTCAGATTCTTTATCAAAAGCAAACTTCTTAAGAGATCAATTAAATTCTTCATCTTCAAACATTCAAAGTAGTATATCATCAGTTAAATCTTTAATTGGAGGTAATATATCTTCTAGTATTTTAAGTTTAATTGGGACTCTTCAAAATATTGTAACATTATCACCAACTGAAGTTCTAAAGAATGATTTATTGACACAAATCGGTAAAATTAAATCTGATGGATCAGTTCTTTCAACATCTATCTCAGAAATTGAAAACTCTTTATTGACGACACCAACTGGAATTATAGATACTGATATACAATCTATTAATTCTCTTTTAAATGGAACTTCATTAGGTTTAACAACACAAAGTAGAATTGGTTCACCAATGATGAATTCTTCAAGTAGTAATCTTAAATCTATCATTGGAGGAACATCATCTGACTTATCATCTCAATTGGGAGATCCCGGAGTAAATTCACTAATTTCTAATATTGGAGGTTCAACCACTAGCATCCAAAGTGCGCTTGAAGCTATTTCAAATCAATTAATTAATAGCACATCTTTTTCTTCTTCTTTATCAAGTTCAATCTCAACAATTTCAACAAATTTAGATAACATTATTAGTTCTCTACCTTCAGGTTACTCGTATTTAACAGTCGTATCATCACCGGTGAGTGATGGAGTTGGAGGTATAAATATTACATTCTTATCAGCTGGAACTTATAATTTAGATGCAATTACAATTAGTAATGGGATCTCTAATGGATCAACATTTAGTTTTGTAAATGGAAGTAACAGTCTTGTTCTTTATAACAGAAGTGGTTCAACATTTAGTACACAAGGACAAATGTTGAAATATCTACGAAGTATCTATCCAATTTCTTCTTATTTGTCTACAGATGTTTCGAGTATTGTTAATAGGTCAATTAAGAACTTAATTGGAGGAAGTTCATCTGTAATTCGCACAAGATTGGGTCATGTAGACTCTATAATTTTAGATGATCCAACAGGTGTTATTTTAACAGATCTCTCTACAGTTAGAGGATATATAACATCTAGTCCTAGTTCAAGTATCCAAAGTGATATTGAACAAATTAAGTCTACATTAAATTCAAATTCAGATGTTAGTTCATATACACTTAAAGATATAATTGGAGAACCAACTTCAAACGCTTCAGCTTCTTCTATTGCAAATATAATCTCTAGTGGTTCATCTGATAGTCTATCTTATATAATTGGTGATCCTATATTAGGAGATACAGGTCTATCTGGTTTAATTAATTATAAATCCATAAATAATAATAATGGTGTGTTTACAGAAGGAATTTTTAATCAAATACAAAATGGTGGTACTGATATTACAGGACAAATTCAACAAATTATATATTTATTTGATCCTAGTAATTGGGTAAATCAAAATAGCCCATTAACATTCACATTTTCGTCACCACCAACATCTTTAGCTGATATTATTAATGCAGCATCTATTAATCTTCCTGGATAAAAATTAGGTGGTAAAAATTTTTTATATAAGGAAGAATTATTTTTTAATCAAGTACCAAAACAATCTAAATAGTTATTTAGATTTCGTTTTTTATAAACTTTCATCTTTTCAGAATTGTATTTTATAAAAAACACTGCTAAAAATTATCTAAAAAATTATCAAATAACAAGGTTTATTAAAAAATGAAAAACTGAAATATTATATATGAAATTCTAAACCTTTAAAAATGAGCGGAACATTAGATATTTATCTAAATTCTATACCGAATCCACCTAATATATATCCTCACCAAAAGGATGCAATTGAGTGGATGTATAATCAATGGAATGAAAAAGAACCTATTCTTTTAGGTGATGCACCAGGGATGGGAAAGACAATTGATGTTTGTATGTTACTTGAATTAGTAAAAGCAAAAAAAGCTTTACTAGTAGTTCCAACCTCTACTATATATCAGTGGATTAGAGCATTATTAACATATTCAAAAAGTTACTATGTATATACAAATAATAATCATCAACTTAGACAAACTATTCTTTCACCAGAAGGTTATATTATTCACAGTGGATTTGCTGACATGAATATTTTAAACAATGATGATGGAATTTGTAAAGTAACTGTTTGTAATTACCATTCTGTTGTCCCTTTTCCTGGTATTTCTGATCGAAATGGTGTAAAAGCATCAAAATATGAAGTTTCACAACCATTAGATCAACATATTCCAGAACTAACTCCATTTAATAATATACATTGGGATATTGTTGTAGGTGATGAGATACATAAAATTAGAAATGGTGTTAATACAAAACTTGATCCTGGAGAAGCTAGAGGAAAAATGCTTATGTATCACAGGTTGATGAGACTTCAAATGAATCCAGTTCACTCAATAAGAGTTGGTTTAACGGGAACTCCAGTTCAGAACAGATATTCTGATGTTATTTCTATACTTTCTTGGATGGGTCTTAAAATGCCACCAAGAATTAGTATTGATAATACTAAGCAATTTCTTGCTAAATATATGTTTAGAAGAACTGAAGATAATCTACATCCTGCTTTAAGATCTCTTATTTTCTTCCCCGAAGTAGCACCTATTGAACATGATATAGATGTAATTTATGAATCACAAGCAGAGGCTGATGTATATAGAATAGTAGCTGGTGCAATGACTGGAGAATCTGTTCCCGGTGGTAATCAAAATCCTTATAGTAGGGTTCAATGTGAAGAAAATCCATTAGTAAAAACAACATATTTAAGACTTTTGTCTGCCGATATCAATCTATTTATAAAATCTCATAATAAAAGATATAAAGGAATATTACTACCAGAATGGAGAGGCACAACATCAAAGCTGTCAATGATAACACAAAAAATAGAAGATCTTGGAAGAGAAAATGAAAGTGTTATTGTTTTTGTTCATTTTAAGGAGGAAAGAGATGCTATTAAGGAGAAAGTTTGGCAGAGGAGTCAATCTTATGGAATGGGTCCTTCAATGGGATTCTACACATTTGATATTGATGGTGATGTTAAACCTGAAGATCGTGATACTGTTCTTTTCCAAACCAAAAAATTGATTAGTGAAGGTAGAAGATGTATTGTTTATGCTACCATGCAATCTTCCGCTGAAGGACTTAACATGCAACATTTTTGTAAAGTAATTATTGCAACTACTGATTGGAATCCTGCTAATGAATTGCAAGCAATTAAAAGAACTCACCGTATTGGACAAAAAAGAGTTGTTGAAGTTTTTCGATATATTCACAGATATGTCATTGATGCTGAAAATAAAATCCACATCGATGTTAGAGTTGAAGATAAGAAAAAAATGAAAAAGGCGAAATCGGATGAACTTATTACTGGTTCTTTTAATGCTGCAAGAAAATGGCCTATTAGGGCAATGCAAGATTTCGACAATGAAGCATGTGTTCATTTTGATGATATTTATAACCAAAGTATAGAAGATGCTATAAATTCATTCAGTGGATTAAATATAGACGATAAAGATAAGAAACCTGATATTCCATATTTTGAGACATTGATAGGAGGCTCTGGAAAGAGAGTATATAAGGAAAACGATACCGGAAAATTAGTTGATTCTTTTTATCAAAAAGCTGGTCAATCATCTGGAATTACTGGAATGTCTACTCAACAACAATTAAATTCAAAAATTCAAAACCCTTTTGGTTCTCCTCAAATTTTTAATCCAAGTTCTACATTTAATATGAGTGAAGGAAAAGTATTAGGATCAGGCTCTGAACAAGAATCTAATCATATTTTTTCACAATCTTCTTTTAGTTTAAATCAAAGTAAAGGTCCATTTAGTTCTTCAGATGATAATGTAAATGGTAAAGAAAGTAGTATAAGTGAATTTATTAAATATCTCGATCCTCAATTTGCAAGTTCTAAACCAAATGCTAATGAAAGAGTTTCAAGAGTAATACCATCTTCAATTCTAAATTCTACTTCTACTTCTACTTCAAATCTTTCAAAAGAAGAATTACGACAAAAAAGATTGTCAATTTACAAGTAAATATTTATGTCGATGTAATTTTTGTATATAATTATAAATATTCATAAAAAGTATTTTCCATAATATTAATTTAGATTAGATAATCTAAAAAATAAAAATAATAACTATAAAAATTATAAAATGCAAGATTTATTCAAACTTATATTTTTATTTTGTATATTATCAGTTCAATCTTTTAGGATTATGAATATAAAAAAAGTATTACAAAGGATTAAAAGTTTACCTGATGCACATGAAACTTTACAATTAGCTTTTTCTTATCTTGATGGTATGGGTGTAAATCGTAATTTATCAAAATCTTTTGAAACTTTTAAGTTAATATCAGATGAGAATGATGTTGCACAGAACTATATGGGGTATTTTTATGAAAAAGGAATTCATGTAGATCAAAATCATTCTTTGGCCTTTTACTGGTATAATATGTCAGCTAATCAAAATAACAAATTAGCTAAAAATAATGTTGGCCGTTGTTATGAAGATGGAATTGGTGTATCACAGAATTTAACTGAAGCATTTAAGTGGTACGATCAATCAGATATTTTATATCCAACTGGTGAGTATACAGGTAAAAGAGCTGGCATATTAGATATAATTATTATTAGTATTATATATAAAATATTTTATGGATCATTCATATTAGATATAATTATTATTAGTATTATATATAAAATATTTTATGGATGATTCCGTTGAAATGAATAAATATCACGATTGGTGAATAAAAATAAAATTTTATTTTTATTATATGCAGCTATAAAGAATTAGTTATAATTCAATTAGAAAAGTTATTTTGAATAAGTCATTGACTCAATTAGATTAAAAGACATAAGATCAATAGGTTTTCCATTTGAATAATATTCAATTCTTGTGACCTTGTATTTACAAAACTCTTTAGTTTTCATCACATTCTTCATGTACTATTTCTATAGATTTATTATAATAAGAAGTAGTTTCAATAAAGAAATAAAATAAAGACTTCTTGATAAAAAAGCATTATTCAACTGAAAGACCAAATGTTTGCATAAATGAAATCTCTTCATTTTCATTAAAATTAAAGTCTAAAATTTCATCAGTAAAATTATACTTTTTATATTCACAATCTTCAACTGTAATTGCTTCTGATCTTTCATTTTCTGGAGTTTTTAAGTTTTTGGGTTTTTTAATTTTTGTAGTTTGCGGTCTCTTTTTTAGAAAAAAATTTCTCCAAAAAACATCGCCTATAGCTATGGGGAGACCCTATTTTTGACCCCCGAAGTAGTAGGTCTCACTGCACTCAGGACGCCTTGAAAACATGCGTGAAGGCCTAAAAATAAAATTTTGGACCCTATTTTTGACATTTTTCATTAAAAATTTTTTAACAAATTAAAATTTTAAATTTATAAACAATATCTATCCCTATGATCAAGCTCTTCATATTTTCTAATTGTTTGTTTATATATATTTCCCATATTAATAAATATCTTCTCTTCAAATTGTGAATTATTAAAATTATATCTAATTATTAATTCTATTTCCTCATTAATTTGCCATATAACATTAATGTCATATCTAATATAATTTTCATCAAACGTTGAAAAACCTATCTCAACATTATCGATAAAAACTTCAACATTATCTATCTCATTTTCATAATCAATAAAATTTAAGTGTAATTCTATCCATGTAATAAGTGTTATCATTTATATCTAAAAATACAAAGTATTTTTAATTTTTGATAATAATTGTTAATCATACTTTTAAAATTATTAGCAAAGATTAAAGCAATCAATTTCCTTTTCAATTCGAAAATAAGGTTGATAATTAAGTCCCATTCTTAAAGAAAAGTTTTTTTCAAAGTATTTGGAACAATAAGAAACACTATTACTAGTACTGTATGATAATATAATATCTAATTGTGTACCTATTTCATATAAAACAATAATTTCATATTCATAACAATTGGGTGATAAATTAATTTCTTTTATACTATACGCGCCTAATGTTAATTTAATATCATCTATTATTAAACCATCAGTATTAATAAAATTACAAGATATAAAAATATTAGTAACAAGTTGCATTTATTATTTTAATTAAAATAATATTTTCAGTTTATGTGAATTGAGTGTTTAGTTTCTTAAATAATGATTTTAAAGCTAATTAATAGAATTGGATATTTTTACAACTGCTACTGCAATGTCTTTTAATGACTTATTTGTTTCTTCCATAAATATTATTCTTGCATTCATCTCAATATAAACAAGATATATAAGGAAAATAAAGAAAATAACTGCTACAAAAATATAAATTGACACTGGATCTAACATTTTTAAAATAAAACTAATTTTTATTTTTATTTTATGAATTAGATTTCTAAAAATATCTTTTTGTAATCTTATAAAATGCTAATCCAATTTACAATCATGTGGATTATAATAATATTTACTCTAATATTACTTGTATATGCAATATCATTACAGTATCAATATAGTTTAATAACAAGTTATCCTATACCTCAATGTTATAATGATTACTTGTGTATGCAAGTAGTTAATGGTGAAGTTGTTGAAGTTAATATGTCACAACAAACAATTTTTAACAGTAGTAGCGCACAACAAATGTGTGCATTACTAACATCAGATAATATATGCAGTTTTACATATACAAATCAAGATGGACAACAAGTCACAGAAATGCCCGGTACTTACATAAATACATGGGCTGATGTTTCTGGATGTTCATCTAGTAATAATTATGAAGGATGTCCTTTTTATTCTATTGGTGATATTTATTGGAGAGCTTGTTACAATGGATTTACAGGTAATCAATATAATGATTATGATAGAACATATTTTAGTACTGGTATAAATTCTGAAAATTGCAGTTAATGAATTTTTTTTATTTTTTATATATAAAAATGACAGAGTATAGTTTACAAAAAGCTAATATAAATTTAGTAAGATTTTCTACAAATACACGTAAATTAATTAAGTTAACAAGTGATATTACTAGACTATTAGCATCAAAAGGTGGTGTACTTGAAGAAAAATATAAAGAAATTCCTGGTCTTTTAGAAGGAGGATTGGAATATTATGATCTTTTTGATGATAAACAAAAAACTATATTTCTAATTGAATTTTTAAAAAAATCTTTGTCCGTTTGGGACAAAATAAAATCTAAGGATATGAGCATTCTGAGTGAAAATCTTTCAATTGTTCTTCCAGACAATCCATATATTAATATTATACAGTATGCATTTGGTGGAGGTTTAGATTCAGATGGAACGGTATATGTTGATGATGATAAAGTTTCAAATGTGTGGCTTGGTATTACTGGGTTAATACATACTGGTCTTAAATTCGTGATCTACAGTAGACATAATGAATTATATGAAAAAATAATGTCTATGGATCCTGTTTCATTTTGGGGATTGAGACTTGATTAATCAAATTTTTATGATCCAATTATATGTAGAAATCTACATATAAAAAATAATATATAACTAAATTAATTTTAGACTTATCAATAGTATCTTTATTATCTCATATGACCAAAAAAGATTTAACAAATAAAATGACCCAATGATAGAATAAAAGATATTCTTAGTATTTGTTTTGCTTATTATTCTAAATACTTCTATATCGAGAATAAAATCAACTAAAAATTGATAAATTCGGAAGTAAAAGAAAGTAATCATAAACAATATCTTTAATATATTTGGTAATAATCCTTTTGTTTTTGTTTTCTTTAAAAATCCTAAAATCTGTAGAGGAATAGTTGAAAATTCAGCTCTGAACATTTTAAGTGCAATATATAAATAATCATCAATTTCAATATTCTCAATTATCCCGTATGCTATAAAAGAAAGAATTATCAAATGATGAATCATCATACTAGTTTTTTGACTGTATAAATCTATTAGCATATATATTCCAAATAAGTTACTTACAAAAATCTTATCTATACTATTTGGATTAAAAATAATTTTAAATGTTGCATATAAAGATATCCCAAAACTTAAAATCTTAAAAAGATCTTTGATATTTAATGTAGAGTTTAAAAAATAAGAAAGAGGGCTAAAAATGATTGATTTAGCATTAAAATAACATGTACTAATATTAAGGGACACCATTTTATAAAAATGATTTTATTTTTAATTAAACATTTAAAATGTTGTTTAAGGGTATGTATTTTTATATTAGCGAAAATAAACTATACTGTAGTGGTGTAGGAGTTGTTAAATATGATGATAAACTGATAGGAATATTTGGAAATGAGCATATAGATTCTTGTGTTAAAGAATTATCTCCATCAAGTGAAGATATTGGTGTTTTGGATACGAGAGATATTAAACACGGATTAAGTGTAAAAATTAGCTCATATTTGTCGTTGTCAATTTTAGCATTAACTTTAGGTGTTGTAACTCTATTGCGAAAATCAAAAAAATAATGATTAATAAAAAATATTTGTATAATTATACAAATATTTTTAAGAAGAATTTAAGTTTTTAATAAGAATTAAACTTTTGGAACCCATATCTTAAACTTTTCAATAAAAAGATTAGTATCTGTCTTAATAGAGTCTGTAATTTTGGTCGAATGCTCAATTTTCTTTTCAATTCTGTGACAAAACATAACAAAACTGCGAATATCATCAAAAAGTTCTTTTCTTGTTTTTTCGCAATTTTCAAGACTAACTATGTCTCTTCTTTGTTTAAAAGTTAAAATGTTTTCATTCAATGTTATCATAGATTGAATGAAATTAGATCTTGCTAATGAAGCTGCATTTTGAAAGTTTTGTTCTTGTGTATAAAGTTCTACAAGTTTAGGTCCACATGAATTAATTCTTTTAACTGAATCGTCTAATGAAGCAATGTTATACTTAGTGAAATTGTCATCTGCTTTTTTAAGAAGATCTTTAACATAAACTTCATTAGTGTTCTCAAGATCTTCGAATTGAATAACAGGTATTGAAATAACACCATTCGTTTCTAAAATTGATCTTTCTGATTCGAGTGAAGAAATCAAATACTGAGTCTTCTTAATAACTCCATCTTGTTCCTTTGACACAACAAGTTCATCACTATCTTGACTAAAAAGTCCACAAGTTCCCAGACTTTTACATTCCGATTCAATAATCTTTTTACTTAAATTCAATTCACTACCTGTATGTTGTTCGATAACATGTCCGTCATTTAAATATAATGCTATACCAGACTTGTTTTTCTTTTCAACAATAACATGACTTCCATTTTTTTGAATACCGTGTATGAAAATTGTGTTTGCGTCTTTATCGTTAAAAAACTTTTGAAAAGTGATTCCGTATTTCATCATGGCTTCTTTTTCTAATTCAACTGGATTTTCGACTTTAATAACTTTAACTTTTTCAGCTCCAGTTTCTAAAGAAAGAATGTCATTAACACTAACATTAGATACATTTGAAGATGTACTTCTACTACCTGAAGTTCTTAATCGAGAATTTGATTCTCTTAATTGAGCTACTTTCTGTGACAATGAAGTTGTAGAAATACCACTATTACTTTTAGGTGACATACTTTCGACATTTTCACTCTTTGAAAGGTTTCTTAAAGAATTAATTTTCTCAACAATTGATTGAGATTTATATGATTCTTTTTGATTTTTATCCTGTGAACTATCAGTTTCTAAAGGCTCCAAGTTATTAAAAAGAACCGGTTTAATATTTGACATAAATGATGAACCTTCACCTGTTAAATTTGAAGATCGGGAGTTTAATCTATTATTTCTACTGCTAAATTGAGGAGAGACAGATCTTTTTGAGCTTTTAAATGACCCTTCAGTTTCAAGGTCATCCTCCTTAAGAGTATCCATTACGAATTTACTTTCGGCTATTAAATTTGATTGTTTATTAGTTTCACTGTTTTGAAAAGATCCAACTCTGGCTGAATTTATCTTTTTTGAACTTTCCGAAAGTACGCCTAGTCTTTGATTAGCTAAACTTTCAGGACTTAAAATTTTTTCTTGCCCGTCTCTTTGTGAAGAGACCTTTGAAGCTTCCTTTAGTCTTTCATAAGTAGAAAGGTGAGGGGTTTCATTTGTATACGGAAGAAAATTATTATTTGAATTCAGTTCAGAATTTGAAAACCCAGACTTAAAATTGGATAGTTTTTCTCTTGCAGATTCAGAAACTTTTAAAGCAGATGTTGATTTTTGAAGCTCTTTGAGTCTTGATTCAACATTCATTGAATTAACTTGAAAAGAATTATTGTCTGGTGATGATAATCTTTCTGGTGTTTTGATGAATTGATCTTGTGTATATAATGAATTTGAAGTAATATATTGTTGTGGCATATAATTACTTTGTGTGGAATTAGAGTTTTCATTAAAAATAGAACTACCGACTAATGATGAACTTTCAGGGAAAAGACTATTATTTGATGATTGTGTAGTTCTGGATGAAAAAAGTTTTCCCTGTTGAGCTGATGGTTCAAAACTATTTTGACGATTTAAAGAAGAATTATCAGTCATTCTCTCCGAATTATTTCCACCTGCAACAGTTGCGGTGAAACCATTACGATTGGATCCTAACATTCCTGAAGAATTAGAAGCTTTTAAAATACTTGCTATTGTGTTTTTTTGAGAACTGATAGTATTCATTTTTATAAAAAATAAAAATCATAAAAATCATTTTCGCAAATAATGGTCTGATTTTTAAAAATAAACATTACAAATTCAACTCATATGAGAACTTTACATAAAATGATTTTATTTTTATTAAAAAGAATAAAAATGAACGCTTTAGTTCCTTATATATTCTTTTTATATATGTTTGTAGGATCATGGATTCTATTAATGAATTATAAAAAAATTCTCAATTTCTCAAAAACTGAGAGATCTTGTTGTGCCTTTATATGTACATCATTAGCAATTTTCTCATTTATTGGAGCTGCAACTATATACCATCTAGAAAATTTGGATAGTAATTTTAAAGAGTTAATAAAAGATGTCTGTTGATAGTTTAATTTATATATAGATTTTTTAATCTATATTTATATTTTTAATCTATATTTGTGATCTCTCAAATAAATTTATAAATAAATTTTACGCAATATAACTATTATTTTGATCAACTTGAACATTAAATGTATCTGCAATATCAATTAATTTTTTAGAGATTTTATTATAATTTAACCAAGATTCATGTTCTGGTAATAACTGTACTTGTAACAATGACTTGAAATTATCTGGAAGTTGATCAGATGAATTATTAACACCAATTCTAATAAATCCAATGCAAGTCTTAACTCCAGCATTATCTTCAAAAACTAAACCAGAACCATTTGGGTCAGTTGTAAAATAATATTGAGAAGATCCTAAACTTCTGGAAAAATATTGGGGCTCTGTAGTATTATTTATTGACATGTTAGAGAATTGATTTACAAAAGATTCTGTTTTCTGTAAATCATTTACTTGAGGTAGAAAGTTATTTGGAAAAACTTGATTTTGACCCTGTGAATATTGTGGAGGGTAAGAATTAAACTGAAATTCAGAGTTATTATTTAATTCTATTTTTTGAGGACCAGAAAGTGTTTGTGTAGTGCTAGATGGAATAATATATGGATTTAAAGAATTATGTTGTTCTAAATTGGAAATTTGACTTCCATCAGATTTTCCTAATCCAGGAATTTGATTTAGACTAGGTGGTTGATTTCCATTAGATTGTCCATCAAAGTTAGAAATTTGATTTCCATCAAAGTTAGAAAATTGATTTCCATTAGATTGTCCATCAAAGTTAGAAATTTGATTTAGACTAGGTGGTTGACTTCCATTAAATTGTCCTAATCCAGGAATTTGATTTAGACTAGGTGCTTGACTTCCATTAAATTGTCCTAATCCAGGAATTTGAAATTGATTTCCATTAAAGCTAGGTGGTTGACTTCCATTAAATTGTCCTAATCCAGGAATTTGATTTAGACTAGGTGCTTGACTTCCATTAAATTGTCCTAATCCAGGAATTTGAAATTGATTTCCATTAAAGCTAGGTGGTTGATTTCCATTAGATTGTCCATTAAAGCTAGGTGCTTGACTTCCATTAAATTGTCCTAATCCAGGAATTTGATTTAGACTAGGTGGTTGATTTCCATTAGATTGTCCATTAAAGCTAGGTGGTTGATTTCCATTAAATTGTCCTAATCCAGGAATTTGATTTAGACTAGGTGGTTGATTTCCATTAGATTGTCCATTAAAGCTAGGTGGTTGATTTCCATTAGATTGTACTAATCCAGGAATTTGAAATTGATTTCCATTAAAGCTAGGTACTTGATTTCCATTAGATTGTCCTATTCCAGGAATTTGAAATTGATTTCCATTAAAGCTAGGTGCTTGACTTCCATTAGATTGTCCTATTCCAGGAATTTGAAATTGATTTCCATTAAAGCTAGGTGGTTGATTTCCATTAGATTGTACTATTCCAGGAATTTGAAATTGATTTCCATTAGATTGTCCATTAAAGCTAGGTGGTTGTCCTAAATTAAAAGCAGCAAATTGCCCACCATTAGGTTGACCCATCATACTAGATCCTGAGAAATTTGCATACATATTAGCAACCTGTGATGAACCCATACCTCCACTTGATTTTTTACCATGAGAAGAACAAAGTTGTTTATCAGCTGGTAGTTGAGAATTATAACTTTTATCAGTTATTTTAGCACAACATATTGTTCCTTCTCTAGCACCAGATTTCATCATCGCAGAACAAACTTTACTACCACTACTCAACATATTCATAAAATCTTGTTGAGTAAATCTCTTTGCTTCTTTACTACCAGTAGAACTGACCTGACCTGGAATGGAAGACATAAATGCAGGTGGTGCCATTCCAAATTGAAGATTTCCAGGAACACCTTGATTTAACATTCCAGGAATTGATGGTCCGATAGATGGATATCCATTTCCTAAACTTTGTTGACCAAAAATATTATTTGAAGGAAGTTGAAATGAAGGTTGAGAAAATGCTCTATCATTTGGTAGAAATTTCTCAAATTGTAATGCTATTTGTTCCTGATGTTGATCTTGCATTTGTTGCTTATTAACAGCTGCTGATGCTATTTCTACAATTTTCGAATAAGTTTCCTCATTTGAAGCCAAACTGTAAAGATCTTTTACAAAATTTTTTGATCGTTCTGATGACATTTTTATGAAAAAATTTGCAAATTTTTTCATATTTACAAAACATGTCTACTATTGAAAAAGTTTGGAAACAATTTTTAACTAATATTCTAAGAAATACATTTCTAGAGTTTATTAGCCAAGAAGAGATAAATGAAAGGGTTAATTGGATAGTATTAAATCTATTCAAAATTAATCCTGATTCTCTATATAAAAGTGTTCTTTACTGTATGAACAATAATATAATTTCTAAAATTGCAATTGAGTTTAAATTAAAATTTATAACTGATGACTATAAGACTTTATTCCAAAGTCCATCATCAATAGAAATTGATGGAAATAATTATATCTCTCAAAAAGACAAGTTAATTTTAAATGCAATTGTTAATGCTCGATGTTTGTCAATTAATCATCACATTGAACTTGTATTGCTACAAGGAAAAGATCTTATTAATGATCAATTTGCAATTGATGAGATTTCTGAATACCTTAAAATCCCAAATTATAATCATCTACCACCAACTTTTGTTAAAGACGGTCACATTGTTCATTATTTAACTTTCAGTCAACTTCTATACACTGTTGCATTCAATCAAAATCCATTTACTGGAATGCCTTGTTCAAATGAAATAAAAGATTATGTCAATAAAACATATCCAGAAAGATTAAAGATAATGCAATTATTAAAAAATTCTTGGCCAAATGGAATTGAATTAAAATATGTTAGATCTAACAATATTTTTGGTTAAAATAACATTAAAAACTTTTAAAATATCATCATATTTCATAATTAAATCTACAATTGTAGATTTAAATTTGTAATTTAATACCTAATTACTCTTTGCAAAAGTAACTTTCTTTTTACCAGCATGTGTGTTTTGATTCTTTATATCAGAATTGTTTTGATTATTGTTTTTAACTGTAGATAATTGTTTTATATTTTGGTTGTTAAAATTATCTAATAGTGATTCTGAATATGAAAGCTTTAGACGACCTCCATAATACTGTTTAATCATATCGTCAATAGTTTCACTTTTATTTTGTTTACTTGAGAATACTCTTTCTTTCAATGTTGTTGTGCAGTTTTTTACTCTTGCATATATAGGTTCATTTGTTTCTAATCCTTTTTTCCATTCTAAGGGTGAAATTAACATCCAAGTTGGATAAAAAATTTGAAGTTGACGTATTTTTACCGGAAAGTTTTTAGATATGAACCAAGAGAATTTATAACGATATCTTAAATCCTTGTCAAATTCTTCTGGATCTGAAGAGTATATATTTTTCTTTTTAGAAACTAATTTATAAAAGCTTTCATTATTTAAATCTTTTTTACATAAGTCTTCATAGTTGAATCTTTTATCACCTCTGAAAAAACTTCGAAGATTATCTATTTCAATTGGAACTCTACTCCATATAAAGAAATCTTCTACAAGTTTTTTAATATACTCACATCTTCTATCTGTATCATCTCCATCTATCTCAATCTCAATAATAATCATATCATCTTCTCTCCTTCTAATGCATATTCTTAATATTGAGTCACCTATTATATCATTATCATCAGAAAGAATTTCATTTATAAAATCGCCATCTATACGAATGTCAGATGGTATCATAACATAAATATTAAATTCACTTATCTTACTAATATTATCTCCTGGTCCACTGTCATGTATTTCAATAATTTTCGAACATAAAAGTTTTTTGTTATATGAACTCTCAGTTGTACCAGTTAGGTATTTTCTAATTAATGAGCTAGACCATTCTTTATCATCGGATGGTCTTCCATCAATTCCTCTAAAATCTCTACAATGATCACATGTCGATGATGTAATAAATAATAATATTGGTTTAATATACTCCATTTCTCCTATTTTCATTAATTAAAAAATAAATTTTTATGAATATATGTTCATAATTTCTAAAATTTATTTTGTTGTTATATCTTTTGAGTTTTTGATAGAAAACTAGTTTCAAATGGTAAATATTCTATTTTCGTTTTTAATGGGTCTATTGATTGATTTAGATTATTATCTAAATTTGTAGTTTTTATTTGTGAAGGTTTATATGAATATGGTATGTATGAAGGATTTACAATAGGAATCTCAGGTATTTGTAAATCGTAATTATAATCTGGTTCTTTATTCTTTAATGTTAAAGTATTATCATTTGTTAATAAGTCAGATATAGTGATATTTTGTGTGTTACTATCTTTTTCATAACTTTGTTTTGAATCGTCATTATGTTTCTGAGCATCACTTAACATATTACCTTTCTGATCTAAAGAATTTACTGTTTTAATTTCTCCAACACTCTCTGATTTATTATAATATGAAACGTAAGGATTAATTCCATTTTTAGAATCATTATTAGACTTTTCGGGTAATAAAGGAATGCTAGTTTCATAAGTTGAAGTTTCTTCATTTTTAGTTTTTATTTTAGATGTTGCTCCACGATTTTTATCATCGTTATCAGTTAACTTAACAACCTTATCATCTTGATAAGGTTGTTTTTCAGAGTGGTAAGTCTGAAAACTTTGTGAAGTTTTATTTTTATCCTCTTTTTTTGTTGAGTTAATATCTTTTTGTTTATCAGAAACTATTCTAACTTTATACCCTAACTTTTTAAGCTGTTCATCTTTTTCTAGTTGTGATTTTTTAAGTTTACGATATAGTTTAATCATAATATTCTTAGTTTTTTCTTTCTTTTCCTGTTTATCCTTTATCTGATCTAGCTTATCTATCATAATCTCTATTTTATCTTCTTCATCTTTTATCTTAATATATGAAAGATCTAAAGCGATTTTAGATTTTGATGTAGATGAAATCATATAGATAATAGACCCAAGAGAAAAAAAGAGAGTGATTATAATAATCACGTTAAGTATTATTAATTGTTCAGATTCTTGATGCGATAATTCATCTGAACCTTCAGTATATATTTGTGAGAAATATACTGAATTTGTTATAGTTATTCCAATTAAAAAAATTACTATAACTATCAACAGTATATAAAAATAAATGTTGCCGAGAGTCTCCATATTTAATTATCTAAAAAGACTTAATATTTTTACAAAGTTTTAAATAGAATAATTTTTAAGGTTTCTGTAATTTTAAAATATTAAGGTATATGTAATTCAAAAATAATAAATTGATAAAATCAAAAAATTTTTTGATGAAAAATGGATTACATCGAAAGTAAAATAAAAGTCGATAAAACTACCGATGTTTATAAATGGGTAGCAGGGTTAGATATTCAATTAGGTACAGTTAACTATCAACATACACTTAGAGATGATGATATAAATGCTATTCTTTACATTACATGTTTTTACCTTTTAAATGAATGTAATATAAATCCCGGACAAATACCTGCATCAACACTAATAACTTACGCTTGTCAATATATCCCAACAATTGCAACATATATGTGTCAATATTTTTTGCATAAAAATAATGTTGAAATAACACCTGAAATTTATCAAACAATCATATCAAGACTTAGCGCAGAAACACTTTCAGAAAAGTTTTGGTCATACATAGGCAATAGAATTTCGGGTTCAACAGATAAATATCTACTTCATTCATCAATTTTAAATTTATCATTTCAAATGGATGTTAAACCTGATTTTATAGAAAAAATTGTTGGAGATTTCATTCCAGTTGAAACTAATCTTCAAGAGATTGAAGAATTTAAAGCTGGGATGATTGTGTGTAGTGTAACTTTGATAGAACTTATTAGTAAAAATGAATATTCTGAGGTTTGGAAGGCTTCACATGGTAAAAGAATGGTTGCAGTTAAAATTGAACCATTGAATGTTCATGGTAAAGAATTAAATAAATTACTTGTTGGTAAAGATTCAAAAAAGATAATTTCATATATTAAAGAGGAAGATGATGAATATAAAAATTATAAAGGTAGACTACAAGTTTTTCCTTACAAAGTAGAAAATTTTGCTATCGACTACTATTCACCTCTTAACATGAAGGTTAAACTAATGACTTTTCTAGATGGACCAGTCGGTAAAGTAAATATTGGAGATAAAAGGGATTTTTTTAAATCCATGGTGAATGTTCTATTTTCCCTCCATTCACAAGGTCTTTGCTTTGGTAATCTCTCAATTAATCACATTATGATAAGATCAGATTTAAAAACCAACCAATTTAGACTTATTGATTATAAAAATGTAAAAAATATAGGTGAAATCTCAACTCTGGATCATGGTAAATATAGATCATTACGTCTTTTAAGACCTGAAGGTGATTCAACAAGATTAACACCATATCATGACATAGAAAGTTTATTGTATATTTTTAATGATATTATCTTAGGTAAGGAATCTGAATATGAAAGTTTAAACGAAGAGATTAGTAGAAAATCTACATTATCTACATTTTCTGGAATTGTAGCTGAAGCTATTATTTCTTTGCGAAAACTTATGGATTCGGATAGTGATATTTTTTTCAATGATATAGATGGAGCACCAAATTCTAGTGAGACCATTACAAATCATGTTAAAAATATTTACATTAATGGTTTTCTTAACACCAACATTGGAGAAAATGTACCAGGTCTTGTTAATATTGTTACAGTTTTATCACAAAAGTTTACAGAAATCCCACATCTATCTATTGATATGACATACGCAAATCAAATTCTTTTAAATAAGGTCAGAGTTTTGTTTGCACAAGATCAAAGATTCCAACACATAATAAATGACCCTAAAAAATATGATGATATCACAGTTAAAATTGTTAATGTAATGACTACTTCATCAATTTATTCAGATGAAGATATGTACATTATAAATGAGTATTTAAAAGCTTAATAATTAAATCCAAAAATTTCACAATAAATATAAATATATTTATTAATTACCATTCTTAGATTCTCAAATTTTCCACAACTTATTTAAAACTTCGTTTTTCATATTTTTGATATATTAACTAATATATAGATTTTAAATTATTTTTAAAAAGTATGAAAAGTATTTATAGTAGTTAATATATCAAAAATATGAAAAACGAAGTTTTAAATAAGTTGTGGAAAACTTGAGAATCTAGGAATGACAAAATTATTAAAGAAATTTCTTTAATAATTTACAATTTATACATTGAAGCAATATTTTGAGAGCTATGAACGTAAAGTTTATGATTTGAAATAAAATTATAATAATTGGAACGATAATCTTTATTTTTGTGAAGTTTTTTTCTTTGTTCAACTTCTAATCGTAAATATATATTATCAAAATATAAACCTTTTAGTCCTACAAGAATCTTAATTTCTAATTGAGATAATTTATCAACAGGCAGTTTATAACGAAAAGCAACATCATTCATATACTCATAATCAGAATCGTCTATTTCAAGTTGTATGCTGAATTTTATAGCTAAAACAACGGCTAATTTTAAATCTAAAAATGTAAATGGATCAATAAACTCAAAGAAAATAACAAAAAATTGTATTGCTCTTGTTATTATTATTGGTTCAAAGTCTTCTTCTAAAGTTTCTACAATGTATTTAATGTATTCGCAATAAATTTTTTCTGCTGTAATATCACCTAAATATGAACCCCCTGAAATTATTTTGTTTTTAAATATTAATTCATTCTTAAGTTTGAAATCACTAAAAAAAACATCTATAACACCAATAAAATTATCGTGTAATTCATCCAAATTACTTTCATTGTCTTTAAAAACAGAATCTTCAGATGAATCCGTTTTTATAGGTGAGATATAAAAATTATCTTTTTGATCTATAGAGTCATTATCTTTTTGATCTATAGAGTCATTATCTTTTTGATCTATAGAGTCATTATG
>Ga0304730_1001227_pt1 | contig 19946 bp, 17 predicted proteins | sample M_130628_MF_Meta_FD_190474 | JGI IMG/M metagenome (GOLD analysis project Ga0304730, IMG submission 190474) | Freshwater microbial communities from Lake Montjoie, Canada to study carbon cycling - M_130628_MF_MetaG (v2) (version 2) | ecosystem: Environmental > Aquatic > Freshwater > Lake | place...
GGAGGTTCGCCATCAGTAGCGCGGTTCGACGCCGAGCCCTGTCCTCTTCCACCCGATTGGGGAGCGGGAGATTACAGCTCAATCTTCTCGGCCCAGCAGGAGAAATTGGGCTAGATCGGCTCGGTCGGAAACACCTGCGCAGTGCTCGCGAGACCATAGAGGCCGCAGCAGGCCAATGCCAATGGCTGCTAAGTTGCGCTCCTGGTCCTATATCGTGGATGTGGCCGAGTGGGTGTCAGGCGCGAAAGCCTGGGTCTATCTCATCAAGCTGGCGTAGCAGCGCTGGCCAGGTAAAGTCGCCTGCTGAACCGCTAAACAGCGATAGGCTCTGGTCGGTCACCTTCTCGGGCACCCCTTGACGCGGCTGGGTCAGTTTTGCGCCCGTTGACTGGGCGCGAACCTGCATCGTGCAGGCGCGCTCCAGGAAATACATTGCTAGCCAGGCCGCGGCGCAGTTCACGCCTACCGACAGGGTGCCGTGGTTGCGCAGGATCATGAGGTGCTTGTCGCCAATGTCGGCCACCAGTCGCTCGCGCTCTTCCAGATCGAAGGCGACCCCCTCATAGTCGTGATAGGCGACATCGTCCCGCACCATCATCGCGTGCTGGGAGAGCGGTAGCAGGCCATCTTCTTGCGCCGCGACCGCGACCCCATCGTCGGTGTGCAGGTGAATCACGCAACCAGCGTCTTCACGAGCCATGTGCAGCGCGCTGTGGATTACAAAACCGGCTGGACTTACCCGGTGCTGGGTCGGTCCGACCGGGTTGCCTTTGACATCTATCTTCACCAGGTTTGAGGCTGTGATCTCGTCGAACCGCAGTCCGAAAGGATTGATAAGGAAGTGGTGCTCAGGCCCCGGGACGCGGGCGGATATATGAGTGAAAATCAGGTCGTCCCAACCGTGCAGGACGACCAGCCGATAGACTGCGGCCAGGTCACGGCGGACGTCGGCTTCTGTCGATAGCTCGGTGTCATAGGCCATCTCATTCTCCTTCAATATACCAAGACGCGATCTTCTGATGCACGCCGCGACGACAGATAAAAATGCAGGCCCGCCCAGAGGAGCGCGACTGTCGACATCAGCAAGGCGTAGCGCAGGCTCTCTTTGCCGAAGTGCGGCGCGAGCGCGTCGCTGGCATGGCCCACCAGGAGCGGGCCCAGACCCAGACCCAGCAGCGAGGACAGGAACAGGACCATGGCAATGGCCGTCGCGCGTCGGTTCGGCTCGGCGAAGGACTGGATAGCTGACAAGGCGACGCCGCCTCCTGAAGCGACCAGAAACGTCGCAAAGACTTGGACAATAATAGCCATGGCGGGAGATGGGCTTAGAAACACCAGTGCGTAGAGCGGCGCGGAACCGGCGTAGGCGATGGCCGGAAGCCATAGTTCCCAGCGCGGATCGCGCGGGACTAGGCGGGCAGCAACCAAGCCGCCGCACATCACGCCCAAGATGCCGCCAATGCCTGCCGCAGTTCCGGACCAAAGGCCTATCTGGGTCAGGCTTAGCCCGTAGCTGCGGATGAAAAATGCTGGAAGCCATTGGGTCATACCGTAGGTACCGAACGCGCCGATCGACAGGGCCATGACTAGATGTCTCAAGGCTGGTCGGCGCAGTAACGCTGCAATGGCGGCGACTGTAGGTTCATCCGCTTGCGTATGCGCGTGGCCGCGCCGTAGAGGCTCTCGCAAAGTGAAGAAAACCAGGATCGCAAGTGGGACGCCCGAAAGTCCGACGAGCATTAACGCCGCCCGCCAGCCGAAATGATCGGCAAGCACGCCGGTGATGAGGAGGCCGGCACTGAGGCCCGCAATTCCGCCTGCCTGAAACAAACTGATTCCCAATGCCCGTTTTTCGGGCGGGAAGTAGTCGCCGATCAATGAGTGGGCGGCGGGTACACACCCGGCTTCACCGACACCCACGCCCATGCGCGCCAGAAAAAGCTGCGGAAAGGTTCTCGCAAATCCGGTGGCGGCCGTCATTGCGCTCCACAGTACAAGGCAGGCCGCCAAAAGCTTCACCCGGGACGCCCTGTCTGCGAGCCGCGCCAGCGGAACGCCCAGGATCGCGTAAAGCATTGCGAAGGCCAGCCCGGAGAGAAGTCCCAGTTGTCCGTCGGTAAGGTGCAACTCGGCCTTGATCGGCTCTAGCAGAACCGCCAGCACCATCCGGTCCATGTAATTGAAGAAGCTCACCAGGGTGAGCACGCCCAGCGCATAGTAAATGGTCCAAGGCCTGGCAAGCGTCGATGACGGCGGCGCGGAGTTGGTCGAGGCAGCGTCCGTCATCGGCAAGACTCCCGATCGCCGATCTGACGTCGGCTATCCCTCAACTTCGTATATCAATATGATTGACTGATCAATTGTTCAGTGTACGATTTGCCTTTCAGAGGAGACCTATCGATGAGCATCGCTGAGGAAATGCCGGTCCGGCGCATGGCCTTTGAATTCCCGGACGACATGGACTTGGTATTTATCGAGGGCGACCCGGCGATGTCCTACCTCTTCGTGGGTGCCTGGATGATGCTGCCCTATCTGGAGCCCTTCCTGATCCGCACGATGCAGACCGCCATGGCCCAGGTCGACGATCCCAAGCTGAAGGAAGAAATGAAGCGCTTCTGCGCGCAAGAGGGCCAGCACTTCCGCCAGCACGCCAAGGCCAATGAGGTTGTGAAGCGGATACATCCCGCCGGGCCGCGCCTAGCCGAACTTGAGAAGGAAGTTGAGGCTGAATTCGCCAGCTGGTCTGCTGACAAGCCGCTGAAATTCAACCTAGCCTACGGCGAGGGCTTCGAGTCGATGACCGGTGCCCACTCCCGCGCCCAGATCGAGACCGGCATGTTCGACTACATGAAAGAACCGCTCCGTAGCTTGATGTATTGGCATATTGTGGAGGAGATCGAGCACCGATCCGTTTGCTTCGACGCCTATGAGGCGCTGGTGGGCGATTGGCTCTACAGAACCAAGATGAGCCTCTGGTTCCAGCGCCATTACTACCGCTGGTGTGGAAAATTCGCCGCCGCCATGATCGCCGCAGATCCGGAGATGATCGCCCGTTACGAGACACCCGAGTGGGCGGCGGTTCGCAAGGCGCGGATGGACCGTTACAAGCGCGCCTCTCTGCCGCGCGTGATCGGCACCTTCATGCCCTGGTACAATCCGGCGCGTGTCGCCCTGCCCAAAGACTTCTATCTCGCTCGCCAGACCTTCACCGAGATGGCCGCAAGCGTCCAATAACAGCGTTCGAGGAGAGACGGCCGTGGATGATGCTCAGGCCCGAAGCGCCGCGATCAGACGGGCCATATGTCAAGATTGGCTGAAGGCTGATCCGGGCCCGTCTTGCCTGACGGCGTGACCGGTAAGTCAAGGACACTGGCTCAAAGCACGGTGCAACGGGCGGCGATCGGGCTCTGCGCTACACGAAGGCTTCGCGCCCGCCCCCCGCCCTCACCGCACATATCGAGGCTGACAGAAACAGAGGCTTGAGCCATCATGTCGGCCACTAGAGACGCACTTGGTTTAGAACCCACAGAGCAAGATTGACCCTTAAAAAGTTATCACCTATAGATAACTTAATGCCAAAATTGCCCACCGATCATGATAGAAGTTTTGACAACCTGCTGCAGTTGGACGGCGAGGTGTTTGTGATCGACCCAATCGGCGGGCATTGGGTTAAGTTTGAAGTGAAGCCTACAGAGGTGACCGCCGAACGGCCACATGGACTTCGGTATTCTTTGACGCTGCATGACGCAAGTGGCGAGCGCCTGGTAGGGTTTGACAACGCACATGCCGTGGCAGCTGGATCTGGCCCAGGTGCCAGAACGCCTAAAGCGTTCGACCATCGCCACCGGCTTCGCTCGATCAAACCCTATGACTATCAGGACGCCGCTAGTTTGATTGCGGATTTCTGGAAAGCGGTTGAGGCTGTTCTGTCCGAACGAGGAGTGAAGCTATGACAATATTGACGATCGGTATTGCCAGTGTAGAGGCCTATAAGGCGCGCACGATGGCAATTGCTAGCGGTGAGTTGAAGCCGTCGGCTCAATCTCCGAAAGTATGGTTCACGTCGATCGAAAGCTTTGCCCGGGTTCTGTCCGATCGCAATCGTGATCTCCTGTCCATCATCGCGGCGGAGAAGCCAGATTCATTGCAAGCCTTGGCTGAGCGCACAGGCCGCGCAAAGTCGAATCTTTCCCGAACTCTGCGAACCATGGAGCGATATGGACTGGTGCGGTTTGACAAGGGCCAGGGCCGCGCCCTCGCCCCGCGGGTTGTTTATGACGATATCAGGCTGGATCTTCCCTTGAGGATCAAGCCGGCAGCAAAGGCGGCCTAAACGATATCGTAGTTATGACGCCGAGGCTCTAACCAGCGCCGAAAACATGTTCACCAATGCCATCTGCTTAAGGTTAGAGACTAGCCTAAGTGGTAGGTCGGGATTTCCGACGACAATGGCCAGGGCCTGGGCTCTGGAAATGGCCACGTTGAGGCGGTTTTTGGAGAAGAGAAAATCAATGCCTCTTGGGCTTTCGGTCGCAGATAAGGCGGACATAAACAGGATGACGATGGGCCACTCCTGGCCTTGGAGCTGTTTGGCGCATTATCACCTTTGAAGCGTTCTGACGGGACGAAGCTAAAGGTCAATTATTTCTTATAATTATCAATGGTAGCAAATCTATCAAATTTTACGCTCGTAGGACTCCCGTATTTCACTGACTAATTTATGTCATTCTAGGGCATATGTCACTTGTGAACATAGTTGCATTGGAGTACAGATAGCTATGTCAAACGCCACTCTCGTTTTTCACTCGAAGCGTATTTTCGATGACGGGTCGATTGTAGAGGCAAAGATATGGGCTGTACCGTCACCTGTTCGTGGGTCCGCTCATTCGCTGAAATATTCCCTCTTTTATGGGTCACGAGGACGACGGCTGATTGGTTACGATAACGAAGCGGGCAAAGGTTATCACAGGCACTTGGGCGACGTTGAGCAAGCTTATGTTTTTATCTCGGTCGAACAGTTAGTCGAAGACTTCCTATCTGACGTAAACCAACTGCGAGGAGAATAATGATGGCTGAAGAACTCAAAATGGTCGTCGGCGGATCTCTGAATGATGATATGCGCGCATTCACCAAAGCTTGGCGACGCGCAGAAGTTGGTAATCTTGAATCAGAGCGGGTTTTGACTTTTGAATCGTGGGAAGCGCTTTCAAAGGTACTTACAGGCGAGCGAGTTCGTATGTTGCACCGTTTGCATGACCATCCTGCGTCGTCTGTGAACGCGCTTGCCAATGAGTTAAACCGTCAATATCGCCGCGTTCACGCGGATGTCAGAGCGCTCGAAGACGCAGGTCTGGTAGATCGATCACACGGAGATGTTCGGGCAACTGTTGATCGCGTTACAGCAGAGTTGGCCCTTTAAAACAGATTCCAGCCTGACTTTTCGGCTAAAGTGCATGAACAGTGCCAAACATTTCCCATAACTATTATTGGCGTAGACATTTGATGTAGCGCGGCGGATTCTATTCAGAAGTGAGTGTTTCTAGGGTTTTTTTAGAGACTTAGCCCTACCGAAGTTATTTTAGGCCGGGGTCACATTGCCTAGGCTCTCGTGATGGAGGTGATGGTTGTCGCGTTCGATCAAGGCGCTGATATGAGCAACATAGACACCGGCCGATTTACGACTGAATCGTCACCTATCCATCACAAACCCCGGTTAAGGTTGATAGGACATGTTGGTAATGCTGTCGTAATTTAACAAGATCTTTGGGGCTAGTGAATGACCGCGATACGTCTGATAGCAATTGCTTTTTTCGTACTCGCGACAGGAACCGCCGCCATTGCGCGCGACGTCGATGAAGACGCCCGGCCAACGTCGTCAGGCTTTGCAATCACTCCGTTAGCGGCTCCAACTGCTAAGTTGACGCAGCTCGGCACCCTTGACGGCAAGCCCGGATCTCCGGCGATCAGCAACCCAGCTGCGCTAGTGGCAAGCCCTGACGGTACCCTGATTGCTTTACTTACCTCCGGCTTTAACGCCATGGCGCTGAGCGATGGCCAGCCCGACAGAGCGCATTCCACTGAAAGGCTTATGATCTTTCGCCCTAATAATAGTGGTAGCGAGAAGCTCGCTGAAATGCCCGTACCAGCGAGCTTCGCAGGCCTCGCCTGGTCTCCTGATGGTCAGAAAATTGCAGTCGCACTCGGCGTTGCCGATGCCGTTTCGATCTTTTCGTGGGATGGCAGCCATCTGATCCCTGATGGCGCTTCGATCGCGCTTGGTCATACCGAGGGGCTCGGGCTGCGTGTCAAGCCGGCTGCCGCAGGTATTACGTGGGCATCCGCGGATCGCTTGCTCGTCACGAATTTCTTCAACGATTCTGTTAGCCTAATCGATGTCAGGACACGCCAAGTGGTTGCTGAAATCGACCTTCGCCCCGGTAAACTTAATCCCGATCACAGAGGCCAGCCTGGCGGTACCTATCCTTTCCGTGTCGTCATGGTTTCGCCTGAACGCGCGGTCGTATCATCACCGCGCGATCGCGAATTGATCACCCTTAGCTTGGAAGAGAACCGGATGTCCGTGGTTGCGCGGGCACCCAGTCTAGCCGAACCGACAGCGCTTTTGGCGTTGGGCGATGGCCAAGTACTGGCAACAGGCGACAATCAGGACACACTGATCGCATTGGCCAAAGATGGGGCGAGCGTTGCGGAATATCCGCTAGTGCCAATGCCTACGGTAGGAACAGGCCGACCAAAAGGCTCCAATCCCAACGCGCTAGCATTGGCACCCGATGGGCGGCTGTGGGTTAGCCTTGGCGGTATTAATGCTGTTGCCGCAATCGATTTGCCCAAAACGCTCAGCCTCGTATCAGGTGCCAAAGCCGTCATTACGGGTTTGGTGCCAACGGGCTGGTATCCTGACGCACTCGCATTTGCAGGTGGCAGGCTGGCCATCGCCAACTTCAAGGGCCTGCCTGGTCCAAACCCACGTGCCTGTCGCGCCAGCTTTGCGACGACGCCCGCTGGCGAAGCCAAGTGCCAATCATCGGGGCAATATATTCTTCAACTGCAGGCGGGGTCGTTGCTAACTTTCCCGGTGCCGAGCACAGAGGCGATGAAAACCTTGACAGCGCAAGTCTTGCGCAACCTCGGTGCCGCATCGCCTAAAGAGGCGCAAGCGGCTGAAGACGTAATGGCGAAAATGCGCGGACATATTCGCAATATTATCTATATCGTGAAAGAAAACCGTACCTATGATCAGGTGCTCGGTGATCTGAAGCCCGGCAACGGTGATCCGAAGCTTACGCTTTTCCCAGAACCGATTACCCCAAATCATCATCAGTTGGCCCGCCAATTTGTTACCTTCGATAACTTTTTGGACCCAGGTGAAGTTTCGGCGACGGGTTGGAGTTGGAGTACCCAAGCAAGGGCACTGGACTTGCTCGAGCGGATCACTCCGGTCGGCTATGCTGGCAAGGGTCTTGCCTATGAAGCCGAAGGCACCAATCGCTTTGTTAATGTGGCACTGAGCGCCGATGCCCGCCATGTCGCCAACCCTGATGTGCCGGCGGACCCAGACCTCCTTGCGGGTAATGGCGACCTAACCGCTACTGACGCGCCTGATGGCGAGGCTGGGGCCGGAAATCTTTGGGCGGCAGCGATGGCCAAGGGCCTTTCGGTGCGGAACTATGGGTTTTATGGCGATCTTTCGCGTTACGAGGATAAGGCTGGCGCGAACCGTATCCCTCGCGAACGCCATCCTGCGGACGTGGGGTTGCGGGTCATGTGGGCGGCAGACAAGCGGCTTGATCCTATAACCGATCCCTATTTCCGTAGCTTTGATCAGAGCTTTCCCGATTACTGGCTGGTTGATGAATGGCAGCGTGACTGGCTGCCACGCGTTGCTGCAGGCCAGACCCCTCGGCTAACGCTGCTTCGCGTTTCTCATGACCATTTTGGAGATTTTGCCGAGGCCATTGATGGCGTAAATACGCCAGATCGGCAGATGGCGGACAATGACTATGCCATCGGTCGCATTGCCGAAATCGTCAGCAAAAGCGCCGCCGGGGCAGATACCTTGATCGTTATTGTCGAAGACGATGCCCAAAATGGCGCGGATCATGTCGATGCTCATAGGTCGCTGGCCTATTTGATCGGCCCCGGTGTGCGCCATGGCGCAGTCGTCTCGACCCGTTATACGACCGTAAATCTACTGAAAACCATTGAGCGCTTGCTAGATCTGCCGCCGCTCGGCCTTAACGATAGCCTCGCCTTGCCGATGGCTGATGCTTTTGACCCGTCGGTTACAAAGCCATGGCACTACGAGGCCCGCTGGCCGCAACCTCTAGACCAGACAGACCTGCCACGACCGGCCAACCGCGTTGCGATGGCTCGGCCAAGCAGCCTTGCTCCCGAACATCCCGCCGCCTGGTGGGCTAATGCTATGAAAAATCAAGATTTTTCGGGTGAGGACAAGCTCGATACCGATGAATTCAACGCGGTGTTATGGCGTGGCTTGAAGGGAACGCCAGCGCGCTAGAGGGTGATGCAGCCAGCCGAGGTCCATAGTCTGTTCTTTAGCTTCCATAAGGCCCTAGCTTACGCTCTACGCTGTTTGCTTGCTGCATGTCGGTACGGCCCTAAAGCATCAGTGGCTTGACCGACAGCCCGAGTTGCAGCGCATGCTGCCCGGCTCTCGCCGCAATCAGGGCTGAGGGCGTACTATTGGCTTAAGGGTCCAGCGGGTCTGAGGGATCGATCAGACTACAGATCGGATTTGGACGAAATTCCAAGCTTGTCGGAGAGGCCCTATTGCCGATCGTCGCGGGTACATAGCCAAGATCATTCATGGCACGGGCTGTGAAAGCTTCGCTTCCTGCATAGTTAATATGGTCCACATTCGAAACCATCAAGGCGGTTTGATCCAAAGGCGCGCCGACAGATTTTAACAGTCTGCACGTATCGCGCAGATTGGTGGTCGTGTGGCGGGCAAAGGGTTCGACGAGGATGGCCTCAGCTGGAACACTGTAATCTTCGATCAGTGCTTTTCGCATTTCGAACGCTTCGTAATAGTCCGTTCCCCGTGGATGAACATTCGATCCGCTCACCACAATGATCGGGGCCTGTTTATCAAAGTAAAGTCGCGCTACCCTTGCGACATTCAGTTTGCTGCTGGCGCTCAAGGGCGTTTTAAGATCGTCGGGGCCGACACCCAAGGCTAGGATTACAGAATATCTATAGGTCTTCCACTTCAAAAACCTTACTCGAGACGAGGTCGATTTGTTTAATTTTTGTTGCTCGGAGATCTGCTGAATAGCCTCTGTCCGTCCGGCTGCGTAAAGCAGCGAAGCTGAGATGTTTAGGCTTGGCTCATCGGTGTCGGCGCTGTCAGGGTCCAGTCCTGCCAGTTCAACAGCGATCTTAACGTTTTTCTCAACGACCTTGGGAAGCGTCAAGTCAGGACCGTCAATCGCAGGGTACCGGGGTGCCAGGCCCTGTCCATAGACTGCTAATATCGCGTTGATGCCGCGCAGCTCATAAAGTATCTGCTGGCGGCTATTGGGTTGCGATGCCGCTACATCCGCCGTCAACTGCATTTCATCGGCAGTCCAGACTTCCGCAGAAATACGGCAGGCGACATCTAGGCCACACAGTTTTCGGCGAATGGCGCGTTCTTTTAGAACCCGTTGAGCGGGCGCTGGAAGTTTCTTCAGTTCCCACTGCGAGGTTGTAGGAAACAGTCTGCGTTTCAGCTCCATCACGGTCGCGTTGTTTACGCTCGAGGCGCTTGACCCCGACGGCGACAAGATTACAGCGACCAGACCAATGGCACTAAGGGCTGAGAAGCGGGTTACCACTTGCGACCCTCCCCCACCCTAAAGCTGCGATCAACTAGTGGGTGCCCGTAAATAGGCGTCGGCGAGCAGTGCCCCGAAAGGGTATCGGTACGGGAATTGCCCACTGAAAGACCCATTTCGTTGGTCAGGGTTTCACCCTTCAGGTGGAGCCTCCAGCCTTGGTGGGTTCGCGTTACACCCGCCTTCACAGTGCCATAGGAGAGTAAGGCGGTCATGTTCAGAACGTCCAAATGGCGGCGCCCAGTAAACTCATAGTCAGCCTAGGCTTCTAGCATGGTGGCTTGCGTCAGGTGAAAATTTAAAGTCGGCTCTTGCGCACGGCATGTTCCTTCCTTGCGGTTGTTACATTGCCGGGAAACTAACATTTTAAACGGAGGGGAAAACCAGGGGGACGTCAACCATGGACAAACCTAGATTATTACAAATGGGGGAATTTTAGAAGCTCCCTGCCCTGCAAACCGGCTAACCAGCCATGGCAAAGGCTGCCGGCTTGGTCAGCGCAAAGATTTTGGGTCTCCAAGAAGAATTATTGGGTGGTACGCGATCTCTAGATCGCTTTTTCAAAAGCCGCCTGATGGCTTGGATGGCTTGATACCCATTGGTTCTCGATATTTTAGTCGAATTAGATTGAATTATGAACAGATAGAGCCTTTCATTTTAGCTCTGAACCAAAGGCTCATTAACCGTCACATTGGATATCTATTCGGGCTTGGAGGGTGTTGAATGTCACATCTGGCCGTTGCAGGTCTGCAGCTTGATCTGAGAGCTGAGGATAATCTCGACCGTCTGTCAGATGAGATCGCTACAGTAACAAGACGCCTGCCGTGGGTGGACCTGATCGTTCTAGGTGAGCTGAGTGCCTTTGGCCCCTCCCCTGCCTTCGCTCAGAGCGCCCCTGGACCTGCGGAAGACCGTCTAAGGTCGATCGCGCGCGACAACAGGATCTGGCTCGTCGCCGGCTCGATCTTTGAAAATCGTAATGGGCAGATTTTCAACACCTGCCCAGTGATCAATCCCCAAGGCGAAGTCGTCGCCCGTTATCGCAAGGTCTATCCGTTCAAGCCCTATGAGGCGGGTGTCGCCGATGGCGATGACTGGGTCGTCTTCGACATTCCCAAAGCCGGACGTGTTGGGGTCTCCATCTGCTATGACATGTGGTTTCCCGAAACCACGCGAACCCTAGCCTGGCTAGGGGCCGAGGTCATTGTTCACCCGACCATGACCAACACCATCGACCGAGATGTCGAACTGGCTATTGCTCGCGCCAGCGCAGCTCAGAACCAATGCTATTTTGTTGATGTGAACTCTGCCGGGCATTTGGCCAATGGGCGCTCAGCCGTCTATGGCCCTGGCGGCGAGGTGATTTACGAAGCCGGATCGGGCCGCGATATTATCGCGGTCGAACTAGACCTTAGCCATGTGCGCCGTGTGCGCGAGCGCGGATGGCATGGCTTGGGTCAGACCCTAAAAAGTTTCCGCGACGGTCCTAAGACCTTCCCACCCTATGCCGGGGGCCGCTCAAGCGCTTTGGATGCGCTGGGGCCTCTGGTCAAGCCCACCTCTTCTATCTCCAATAGCCAAGATTGAAGCTGTAAAAATGCGAGAGATGACGAGATCTTTCTTGATGGTCCAGTTGCAACAGGACGAGGTTCTATGAAAAATATTGCCTTGATCGCGCTTTTTACGGGGATATTAGCTGGCCAAGCGCAAGCTGCCCCCCCTGTTGACCCGATATGGCCGACACCGGCAGATGCCGCGCCGTCTCCCCTTGATTTGGCAGGGCAGCTGGCGGTGACCTTTGATGCGCCGCCCACAGCATTCAAGCTGCTATTTAATGATTTCAAGTCACAAACTGTGCGGGACCTGACCCGGGGCCTCCCCCCCCTGACCGTGAATTTGGTGCAAGATGGACCGCGTCTGATCCCAGATTCAGCTCGGCCCCAAGTCGAAGCGGACGCTAGCTTTGAATGGATAATAGGACCGGGCCGCATCTGGCGCGGCTTTGCTGGCGGTGACACTGCCGTGATCCCTGTGGCCTTGCAGGAGCGCAACGCCAACTGCACCCACAATGGTCATCTGATGCTGACCTTTGACAAAACCGGCTTAGCCGCTTCTGCGCGCGTGCGGATTGCGGGCGAGACCTGTCATCCGCTTCAGTTTGATGGCGATTGGATGGGTAGTTCAAAAATCACGGCCAAGGATCGATCAGAGTTCGCGCCAGTACTGCAGCGTGACCGCAAAAGCCGCTCTGTACAATTGCCCGTCCAAACCCTTGACCGTCTTACTGTGGATGTGCCTGGATTAAATCTCCAGTGGCTAAAAGACGCCGCCGGTGACGCCCAATCCGTCTCTGGGCTAGTGGTTGGCGGTGTGAACTATGTCGCTCCTTGCCTGACAAGATTGGGTGAGGATGTCGATTGCGCCGCACGGGCCTTACCGTCCTACTCATTGGCCAAGTCCCTTTTTGCTGGCTTGGGGCTGATGCGCTTGGAACGGCTCTATCCAGGTACCGCTATGTTGAAGGTTTCCGATCTATTGGCTGACTGTCCGGGCGAGGGCTGGGACGACGTCGCCCTGATTGATCTTTTGGACATGGCGTCTGGCCACTTCCAGTCCTCGGGCTATGAAGTCGATGAGGGCGCGCTGGAAACCATTCCCTTCTTCGACGCTGAAACACGCGCCGGTAAGCTTAGCTTTGCCTGCCAAGCCTATCCGCGCCGCACACTTCCCGGCAAGCTCTGGGTCTATCACACCTCAGATACCTTCTTGCTTGGGCAGGCCATGACCGCCGCCTTGCGTCGCCATGATGGTCAGCAAGCTGATCTGCACCGCGACGGGGTTGCGCCATTATGGGCTAGGCTCGATCCTAGTGCCTACATGGACACGGTGATGCGAACCTATGACTCGCAAGCTGCGCCCCTGACCGGATTTGGCCTGACCATGACACGTGATGATGCGGCCAGATTTGGTCAGTTTTTAACGCCTGGCAAAAGTGAGCTGGCCCAAGGGCTTTTGGACAAGACCCTTTTTGAGGCCGCCCTGCAGCGCGGCGGCGATGGCCAGGGACTTGAGGTAGGGTTACCCAGGCTGCGCTATAGCCACGGCTTCTGGGCCCGCGATGTCAGTAAGGTCCTAGGCTGTAGCAAGCCGGTCTGGACACCCTTCCTGTCGGGATATGGCGGAATTTCTCTGGTTATCTTCCCCAACGACGTCGTTTTCTACGCCTTTGGCGACAACAACCATTTCGACTGGGGCCAAGCTGCAAAAGCGGCCAATAGCATTAAGGGCCTTTGCCAATGACCCCGCCTGACCAGCCGATCCGATCTTCACGAACTTGGCTTGATCCAGATGGTCTGGTGGCCAGTACGCTGCTGGCAGTGATCGCCACAGCAGGCCTTTTTTATGTGAACATCATGGCTGCCCTCGTCAGCGGCCTGCAGGACGGTCTGCACTTCACCGCGCGGGAGGCCGGACTGGTCGCCTCTTGCAATGTCTATGGTGCGGCCTTGGGCGCCTTCGCCGCCGTGTTCGTCGTCGCCCGTTTGCCATGGCGCCGAGCCGCCCTTGTTTTGCTCGCCTTCATGATCAGCATCGATTTGGTGTCGATCCTAATTGCGACGGCGCCCGTGCTAATGGCCGTTCGGTTTATCCATGGCCTGTTGGGTGGAATGTTGGTGGGGATCGGCTTTTCTGTCATTGCCCGGCAAAAGTCCCCGGACCGTTCCTTCGGGATGCTGCTCGTGGTTCAATTTGGGCTTGGCGGCGTCGGATTGATGTTCCTACCGGCTCTGGCAGTGCAGTTTGGCGCTAAGGTGCTGTTCTTGGCCTTAGCGGCCTTTAGCCTGAGCGCAGCGGCAATGGTTCCGTTCTTGAGTGACTATCCCCCCAAGCCTCGGGCTGAGGGCGAAGGGGTCGGCAAGGTCGCGAGGCCCTATCTGGTCGCGGCGCTGCTGGCGGTATTTTTGTTTCAAGCTGCCAATATGGGACTGGCTGCCTATGTCATTGGCCTTGGCCGGGCCTACGGGCTGGGTTTGGCTCCCATCAGCGATACCCTGGCCATCGCCAATTGGATCGGAGCTTTAGGCTCGGTTGTGGTGGTGATGGCCGGACTGCGTTGGGGGCGGCTGCGCCCGGTTCTATGGGGCACAGCCCTGACGCTCGCCGGAACCCTGGCCTTTTTGCGCAGCGACCTTTTGTGGGTCTTTGCCGCTGCCAATATCGCCACCTCGATCGTATGGGCCTTTGTTATCCCCTATCTGCTTGGGCTTTGTGCAGCTTTCGACCCGGGCGGTCGGGCTGCGGCTCTGGCGGGGTTTTTCTCCAAACTTGGACTGGCGTCGGGACCAGCACTCGGGGCAGTTTTATTGGCTGAGACCCATTTCCAAAGACTAGTCTGGCTATCTCTTGCCGGGCTCTTTTTGGCTGCTGTCATGGCAATTGTTCCAGCCCGAAGGCTTGATCTCGAATCTTAGCTTTTGGCCAGAAGAGCCAATTGTGAATAACAAAAGCGGCACGCCGATTGACGAGCGTCCGCCATCTCGCCAACGACAGCGAAGATCGGTCCCAAGCGTTCGTACTCAGTACGGGCCTCAGGATCGGACAGAATTTGATCCCGAAGACTGGCTAGGCTTGTCATGGTTCGATCTCTTTGGCTCGGCGAAGCGCTAACTCAATAGCGCCAGGCGGTATCTTTTGGGTCTTCTTCACAAAGGCCTGCATACCGATCACTGTCGGCCGCCGGGGGTCTCGTCCCAAGTGATGGTGTAAATCGACCATCTGAGAAATTTTGAACTCGGAACCAAGTTCAGTACGCGCCAACCGAACATCTCGGTGCAAGCAGCGATTTTCCACGTCATCTGGACCGATATTCAAACCGACCAATATCTAAGCTCAGGGCTGTCCTATACGTCCAATGTCGGCGATGCCGAAAATACCGGCGTCGAGCTGGAAACCACCTATCGGCCAAATGAGCACCTCACCGTCTCGCTCAATGCGCTATTCGACAAACCGCATCGCAATCGAACTGTAGGGACTTCAGGCTCTCAGTTTCAAAATGCCTTGCCCGGCGTTCCGGACCTGTCAGCCGGTGCCTTCGCGCGCTATGAAAGAAGCATTGGCACCAAGACCAGCCTGATCTTAACCTCGCAGGTGGGATATGTCGGCAGCTCGCGCCTGACCTTTGATCCGCGCTATTCGCCAACCGTTGCGCGATACATGACCGGCAAGTTGGCGGCTGAGATCAAGTCAGGTCCTTGGCAATCGGCTCTCAGCCTTAGTAATCCAACGAACGCCTCAAACGACACCTTTGCCTATGGAAACCCCTTTGCCTTCGGCCAGGTGCGGCAAGTGACGCCGCCGCGCCCTCGGACGTGGCGCTTGACCCTGACGCGCGAGTTCTGATCGCGCCCCCTCTGCCGCATAGAAATTATAACTACTGTTGGGGGGCAAGGTGCGTTGGCGGCGTCTCTTAGATAGGCGCGGTCATGAAAGATCGTTCCGACGATCTAAGGACCCGTTTATGCCGGTATTGTCTGGACTTGTCTGCGCGCACAACGAAGAGGGGCGGATTGCCGACTGTTTGGCCAATCTCGCCTTTTGCGATGAAGTCGTCGTGGTTGCCGATCGCTGCACAGACCGCACAGAGGCCATTGCACGCCAGATGGGCGCGCGAGTCATTTCCGGCATTTTCCCGATCGAGGGGCTGAGAAAAGCCGCCGGTGTTGCGGCCTGCAACGGCCAATGGATCTTGGAAATTGATGCCGATGAGGGTGTACCTCCAGCCTTGGCCAAAGAAATTCGAACCGTTCTGGAGTCAGGTCGGAACGGCGACTGGTACCAGGTGCCGGTTGATAACTTCATTGGCGAGCGTCTGGTTCGACATGGCTGGGGCGGGTCCTTCGGCGCCTCCTCCGTCGCAAGGCTGTTTCGCAAGGGCACCAAGAGTTGGAAATCCGAGCGGGTTCATCCGGGCACGCAATTCCAAGGCCTTTACGGCGGCAAGCTGCGCTACGCCATTATGCACAAGGTCGACGATAATATTGAAGACATGTATCAGCGACTGATCCGCTACACGACCCTAAGAGGCCAAGACCTCGCTGAGTCCGGCAAGATCAAGGGGCTTTGGAATGATGGGTTTCGCGGGATCCGCCGGTTCTTCAAATGCTATCTGTCGCGCAAGGGCTACCGGGAGGGTGAAATGGGCTTTTTTATCGCCGTGATGGCGGGCCTCTATCCCCTGCTCTCCAATTTCAGAGCCCGGGAAATTCGCCATCTGAACCAGATCAAGCAGGCGGCGATGACGGAGCACACGGTTAGCGCTATTAAGCCCAAATGGGTCCATTCGGACGGTTAAGGCTCAAGGACGCATAGTGTTGTCGGTCCAAAGATGGGTATTTGCGGCCGCCTTGGGGTTAGAACTTCACCTCTGGGCGCGTGATGGGCACCGACCAAGGTTCTGGTGGCGCGATGATGATGCGCGCCGACCCAGCGCTGCGCTGACCCGGTTGCTGGACCTATCGAAGCGCTATGGCGCACCTCTGACACTCGCGACCGTGCCTGACGAAGATTTGGCCGCCATTGCCGCGCTCGTCGGTCAGCATGAAACCCTTGAAATCGCGATCCACGGATTTTGCCACGAGAACCGAGCTAAGCCCGGCGGGCCCTCGGGAGAAATCATTGACACCGACAGGCTCGAGGATGTGTCAGCGCGTCTGGACCTTATCAAACGCAAACTGAAGCTGGTGGGATTGGCTGCAACCGCTTTTGTACCCCCGTGGAACAACCTCCACCCTACCCTCGAAAAGGCCTTGGAACTGCACGATCTCGAACTGTCATGCCATGGACAGATGCGCCAAATGGGTCAGCGCCCCGTCAGGATTGATACCCACCTTGATCTGATGCGGTGGAAACCAACGGCGAGATTTCGCGGAACCCTTAGGCTCGCTCTCAGGGCCAGGCGGTTACTAGCCACCCGCCGCCGCCTTGGGGCTTGGGACGAACCCCTAGGCATCTTGACCCATCATCTCGACCATGATGAGGCCACTTGGCAATTTCTAGAGTTTTTTCTGTCGCGCACGGTTATCACGCGTCGTCGCGACTGCCTGATCTAGCAGCCGCTACCTGTGTCTACCTGACTTAGCGGCATGTGTAACACTAGAGCGGTGTTGATGGCGTGCACCATCAAGAGACAGTTATTTGAGAGCCCCCTTGGGGCAATCACGGCTCATCTGAAGGCCTCAAAGCCTTACGATATATGAGGTTGCAAACTAAACTGTTATCAAGGTTGAAGCTGCGGTTTAACGTCAAATTTTATTAGTATCTGCGGCTTTGTATTTGATTATTTTTGAGTGTTCGTTGACGCGTAAGATCCGATTAAATCTTCGCAACGCGGCTAGGCTCTACGGCATGATCGGTATTTGATCAAAAGGCTTTCAATCCGACTAGCTCGGCTCAAAACCCCCATGATCATCATATTTTAAGCTACTAATTTAATTGATTGCTGAACTTGATTGTGTAAGTTCACTCCGCTTCCGGGTCAAAATGTTAAGCGTCGGCTCTGGAGTAGATTTTAGGCTTAGGCTATCGATTCTCGGCTGCGCGGGTTCGTTACCAACGGCATGTGGCTTTCTATTCGGGGACGGGTAATGACTTTGAAGATCTTGCTGGCGGGAAGCATCGCCACCTTCGCCCTATCGGCTGCAAGCCAAGCCCTTGCTGCACCTGAGCCCGCTAAGCCTGCTCCTGCGATCAACCCCTTCCTAGAAGCGCGCCTTCGCTATGAGGAGGTCGACCAGACCAAGACCGCCACTCTGCGTGAAAATGCTGAGGCCTTCACCCTTCGCACCCGCTTTGGCTTCGAGACGGCGCCGTGGCATAATCTCAAAGGCTTGGTGGAGTTCGAAGATGTTCGTCAGGTCGGACCTGACAACTATGCAGTCAATGTCCCCGGCGCGACGACCCCGCCGCTGAATGGCGCAGACAAGTCCAAATATCCGCTGGTCAATGATCCGCAGGTCACCGAGCTGAACCGCCTCCAAGTGACCTGGACACCGAATAAGGCCGCAACCGTGACGCTCGGGCGTCAACGCATCTTGCTGGACGATCAACGGTTTGTGGGCAATTCGGGCTGGCGCCAAGACGAGCAGACCTTTGATGCGGTCAGGCTGGATACAAAATACGGAAAGTTTAAGGCGACCTACGCCTACGTCACCCGCGTCAACCGGGTCCTCGGAGAGGAACGCGACTGGGCCGCTGATGCGCAATTGTTCAACGCGACTTGGGCGCCGGCTGAGGCCCTCTGGGTACAAAGCTTTGTCTATGCGCTCGATTTTCGCAACTCCCCGATCAACTCGTCCATCACCAAGGGCGTGAAGCTATCGGGCAAGACCAAGACCGGCGATTATAGGTGGGCCTACAATGCCACCTATGCTCGGCAAAGCGACTATCGTGGCAATACCAGCCCCTTTGAGCTGGACTATATGGGCTTTGATCTAGCCGGGACCTACGACATCTATACGGCCAAGGTGTCCTATGAGAGCCTTGAGGGTAACGGTACACGCGGCTTTACAACGCCCCTCGCCTCGGCTCATCCCTTCCAAGGCTGGGCGGACGCCTGGGTATCTCCCGGCGGCAATAAGGGGTTTGTCGATGGTCTGGAAGACCTGAACCTGACGATCAATATAAAGCCCAAGCTGAAGCTGGCTCACCTGTTCAATATTGACCTGACAGCGCGCCGTCACGATTTCAACGATCAGCGCACCGGCGCAGATCTGGCGTCCGAGTGGGACCTGCAGGCACTGGCTTTCGTTACGCCTAAGCTGTCGGTGGCTCTGAAATATGCTGACTTCCAGCGTGAGGGATCGGTGCCGACCGGTACGGCAACGCCACCACCCTCACGAACCAAGGTCATGGTAACGCTTGAATATAAACTCTAGATATTCGGCAATCGCAGAACTAATATAGATTTCACACGTTCAGGTTATTTCAATAGGGGCATAAAATTAATTGCCACCTTTAGTGATATAATAATTATTTATGAATAATCCTTAGTAACATAATTCGTATATTCAAATTTAACGAATCCGACGCACTGTTGGAATAGGTCGTGCCATCAATACAATCTAGCCGGGAAATCTCATGTTCAATGCATTCGCCAATTTGCAGCTCCGAACCAAACTGATAGCCGGTTTCGCTGTCGTCATCCTCGCCGCCCTCCTCATTGCAGGGCTCGCCTACCAGGGCATGGGCACGCTGATGAGCAATACCCAGAAGATGTATGACAAGGACTTGATCGGAATTTCCTATCTCAGGCAGATTGGCTCGGACGTGAACATGATCGCCCGATCTACCAACCGATTGGTCTTGGCGGTCAATGCCAATGATCCACAGGCCGCATTGAAGGCAGAAGAATCTACGGATACGGCGCAAAAGGCACTGATGGCCGACATCGAAGCGGTCAAGCCGACCATCTTCCGTCCGGCCCTTAAAGAAAAGCTAGCTGTCCTCGAGGCTGACGCGATCCAGTTTGAGGCCGCCGTCGATAAGATCCAGACCATCGTCAAGGATCAAGATGGCGTAGCCAACGCATCAGCCTTGATCTTCTCGAAAGACTATCAGGCCCTGCTCGGAAAGGTTGGCACGACTGCCAAAGAGATGAGTGAGGGTAAGTCCGAGGCGGCCGCGACCTCGATCGAAGAAGCCAATCACACCGCCAAGGCCCTGCAAAGCCAGATGATCATGCTGTTGGCCGGGACAGCCGTGCTGGCGATCTTGACCATATGGCTGGTCAATGGGTCTATAAGTGGGCCGCTCGGCGATCTGCGCCGCTCTCTGGACGAGCTGACCAAGGGCCGTCTGGACACGGCGGTCAACAATACCCACCTGACAAACGAAATTGGCCAGATGGCCAAGGCGGTTGCGGCCTTGAAGATCAGCCTGCAAGAGGCCGAAGCTTTGGCCAAACTGGATCAGGAAAATAACCGCAAGGCCCAGGAGGCGACACGGCAAATTGGTGAGGTCATCGCCGCCGCGGCTGGTGGCAATTTCACAGCCTCAGTGCCGTTGCATGACAAGGACGGCTTCTTCCTCGAC
>Ga0304730_1001229_pt1 | contig 19909 bp, 16 predicted proteins | sample M_130628_MF_Meta_FD_190474 | JGI IMG/M metagenome (GOLD analysis project Ga0304730, IMG submission 190474) | Freshwater microbial communities from Lake Montjoie, Canada to study carbon cycling - M_130628_MF_MetaG (v2) (version 2) | ecosystem: Environmental > Aquatic > Freshwater > Lake | place...
TTGCTGTTTTTAGCACCATCATTGGGTTTGGGCGTAAATGTATATAATGTTTTGGGTAAATTGGGATGACCAAAAATCTGAAATGGTTTTTCGGTGCCACGTCCTTCACTCAAAATGGTTCCTTCAAAAAAACAAGTAGAGGGATATATATAAATCGATTCCATTTCTTTTAAATTTGGTGAAGGATTTACAGGTAGCGAATACAATGAATTATGGTCGTAATTCTTTAAAGCAATTACTTTAATTAAATCAGGTTTGTGCATTTTCATTGTTGATGGCGACAACCATTTTTCACCCAATAGCATTTTTGCATATTCACCTATCGTCATACCATATACGATGGGAATAGGTTGCATGCCAACAAAACTTTTAAATTCATTTTCAAGTACTGGCCCATCTACATAAAATCCATTTGGATTGGGGCGATCAAGAATAATTAATGGTTTATTATTTTCAATGGCAGCTTCCATCATATATTCCAATGATGAAATGAAAGTGTAGAACCTTACCCCAACATCTTGAATGTCGAAAATTAGGATATCTATGTTTTTTACATCTGCTGCAGTAGGCTTTTTATGATTTCCATATAGGCTGATCACCTGAATTCCGGTTTTAGCGTCAATATTATTATCAACATGTTCGCCGGCATCTGCCTTTCCCCTAAATCCATGTTCAGGTCCAAAAATCACCTTGACATTTACACCCAAACGTACTAGGCTATCTACCAAATGTGTTTTTCCAATTACAGCCGTTTGATTGGCAAAAACCCCTACAGATTTACTTTTCAGCATCGGTAAGTAGCTAGAAACCTGAGCAGCGCCTGTTTCAATAGCCATATTATTTAACGTACTTTTTTGTGTTTGTGCACAGGTTGTTTGTGAAAACAACACAATCCATGCTAGTAAGGTTATCAACATCTGTTTCATGCTACAAAGTTGGGTAAAGTTTTTTAATTCGGTTGAGTAGTTTTTTATTTCTAATATTGTTATTTAATGGCAAATTGTTTTGTCAAAAAATCACATCAAAACCGCCACTTAAAATGGAGGTAATTTTAAAAAATCAAATTAATAAAAATGCAACAAGCAAAAGCAGGGGATTTAGTAAAAGTACACTACACAGGAAAACTAACTTCAGGTAAAGAGTTTGATTCATCGGTTGGAAGAGAACCATTGGAATTTACAATAGGTGCCGGACAAATGATTAAAGGATTTGATGCTGCAATGCCGGGTATGACATTAGGTGAAAAAAAGACAATTGAAATTGCTCCTGAAGATGCGTATGGCGCTAAAAGCGATGAGGCCATTATTCCTTTTCCAAAACAAAATGTGCCTGCTGAAATGAAATTAGAAATTGGCATGACATTGACTTTGAGCGATCAAAACGGTCAACCTTTTCCAGTGGTTGTTGCTGAAATCAAAGAAGATGTAATTATTTTGGATGCTAACCATTTTTTGGCTGGCGAAACTTTAATTTTTGATATTGAGTTGGTTGAAATTGCTTAATATTTTTGATAACAAAAACGCTCGTAATTTTTTAATATGGTCTCAATTAATAAAGCTGAACTCATAGATCGTTTTGTTCGTTATGCTAAAATAGATACACAAAGCGATCCCAATAGTCATGCGCATCCTACGACTGAAAAGCAAAAAGATTTAAGTAGACTTTTGCATCAGGAACTATTGGCAATGGGTTTATCGGATGCTACGGTAGATGAATTTGGTTATGTATATGCTACGATTCCTTCAAATTCTGACAAACAAAATATTCCAGTAATTTGTTTTTGTTCGCATGTAGATACAGCGCCTGATTGTAGTGGAACTAACGTGAAGCCGATCGTACATCGAAATTATGATGGGAAAGATATCGTGCTTCCTGATGATTCAACTCAGGTGTTAAGCATCAATAATTCCCCTTATTTAAAAAATCATATCGGTCAAGATATCATTACCGCAAGTGGTTTAACCTTATTGGGTGCTGATGATAAAAGTGGTGTAGCGGTAATCATGCAAGCAGCTCAATATTTAATGTTGAATTCGGATGTTAAACATGGCGATATAAAAATCTTATTTACACCAGATGAAGAGGTGGGACAGGGTACGGCAAAAATTGATATGCAAAAACTTGGCGCCACCTATGGATATACGTTAGATGGGGGAGAATTGGGTAGTTTGGAAGATGAAACCTTCAGTGCAGATGCGGCCTCAATAGTTATACATGGTGTAATTGCACATCCTGGATATGCCAAAAATATTTTGGTAAATACCATGAAAGTAGCTGGCGCTATTTTAGATGCATTGCCAAAAGATGAATGGAGTCCAGAAACAACAGAAGGCAAACAAGGATTTGTACATCCAGTTTCGCTAAATGGCATTTCTGAAAAAACAACCATTGGTTTTATTGTACGTGATTTTACATTGAGCGGATTGGCTTCGCATCATCAAAGATTAAAATCAATTGCAGAAGAAGTGGTTGCTAAATTCCCTGGTGCAACTATGGAGTATATTCAACAGGAGCAATATCGCAATATGAAAGAAATATTGGATCATCATCCTGAAGTAGCCATAAACGCAGCCAAAGCCATCGAAAAATCTGGATTGGTTGTAAAAAAAGAAAGTATACGTGGTGGTACAGATGGCAGCCGATTAAGTTATATGGGTTTGCCTTGTCCAAACATTTTTACTGGAATGCAAAATATTCATAGTAAATTAGAGTGGATTGGTGTAAACGATATGTTGAAAGCATCAGAAACTATTGTACATCTTTGTGAGATTTGGGAAGAGGGGTAGGGGATGGTTTAATGGTTTAAATCACTTCGTTGGTTTAATGGTTTAAGGGTGGAATTATTCTCTTATTATTGATTTCGCTCTTTTTCGATTTTTACTTAAATCAAATCTTTATGAATGAGATTAAATATGGAACTAGAATAAACTCCCTTCACCTTTCGGGGGAAGGGTTGGGGGCTAACAAACACCAAACAAACCTTTTGAACAAATTGAACATTTTGAACCTCTTAAACTTTTAAACTATGAGCATTTTCGCACAATTCTGGTGGCTTATTCCAATTGGAATTTTTGTCTTTAGTGGATTATTTACTGTTAATCAAGGAACGATTGCGGTGATAACCCGATTTGGAAAATACGTAGGCATTCAACGTCCTGGCTTGCGTTTTAAAATTCCAATTATTGATCAGGTATACAAGCGTGTTAGTATTCAAAATCGTTCTGTCGAATTAGAATTCCAAGCGGTTACTGTAGATCAGGCAAATGTATATTTCAAATCTATGTTGCTTTATTCTGTACAAAATGAAAATGAAGACACCATTCAAAATGTGGCGTTTAAATTTATCAGTGATAAAGATTTGATGCAAGCTTTGGTAAGAACAATCGAAGGAAACATCAGGGCATTTGTTGCTACAAAAAAACAATCAGAAATTTTATTGTTGCGTAGAGATATTGTGGAGTTCGTTAAAGAGCACGTGGATGCTTCATTAGAGGAATGGGGTTATCATCTAAAAGATTTACAAATCAACGACATTACTTTTGATCAAGCCATTATTGAAAGTATGAGCAAAGTTGTAGCCAGTAATAATTTAAAAGCAGCTGCTGAAAATGAAGGACAGGCTTTATTGATTACAAAAACCAAAGCTGCAGAAGCTGAAGGTAATGCCATTAAAATTGCCGCACAAGCCGAAAGAGAAGCTGCACAACTTCGTGGACAAGGGGTTGCTTTATTTAGAGAAGAAGTAGCAAAAGGTATGGGTCAAGCTGCAGAACAAATGAAACAAGCCAATTTAGATACCAATGTAATTCTATTCAGTATGTGGACAGAAGCCATTAAAAATTTTGCTGAATATGGCAAAGGAAATGTAATCTTTTTAGATGGCAGTAGTGAAGGCATGGAAAAAACAATGCGTCAAATTATGGCCATGCAACAAATGGGTCCAAAATAATTTTGAAGGAACATTAACAATATAATTATTGTTCAGTTGCATTAGTTTTATTTAATTGCATTGCGAATTATTTATTCAGTTTTAATTATCCAATATGTTTAGTTTTTTATTGCAAATTGATAGTACTGCTGCAGCACAAGCAAGTGGCGAAAAAGTTGAAAGTGTATTGGGCATGCTCAGTAAAGGCGGACCAATTATGATTCCACTTGGTATTTTATTTGCCTTGGTGGTGTATTTTTTTACAGAAAGATTTTTGGTTATAAAAAAAGCCAGTTTGGTTGATGATAATTTCATGAATCAAATTAGAGATCATATTGTTACCGGAAATATTTCTGGAGCGAGAAGTGTAGCAAAAAGTACTCAACATCCAATCGCTAAAATGATTGATAAAGGATTACAAAGAATTGGTAAACCTATTGATGCCATTGAAAAAAGCATGGATAATGTGGGTAAACTTGAACTGTATAAAATGGAAAAAAATCTAAGCATCATTTCCGTTATTGCACGTATCGCACCTTTGTTTGGTTTCGTAGGAACCATCATCGGTTTGGTAATCTTACTTAAAGAATTTGCTACCATTAGTAATCCATCAATTAGTCAAATTGCAGATGCGATGTACATTAAATTAATTACCTCTGCAACAGGTTTGATTATTGGGATGCTTGCATTTTTAGGATATAATTTTTTAGATACACAAATCAACAGAATGGCAAATAGAATGGAAGCGGCAAGTAGCGAGTTCATCGACATTCTTCAAGAACCAACCAAACAATAATTTGTATCCAATTATACACCTATGAGTTTAAGAAAAACAAAATTAAGGGACGAACATTCGGAAGTAGATACCGGACCATTAAACGATATTCTTTTCATTCTATTGATGTTCTTTTTAATGATCTCTACATTGGCCAATCCCAATGTAATTAAAATGAGCGTACCTAAATCTAAAAGTGATACCAAGCAAAAACAGAGTGTGGTGGTTAGCGTAGATAAAGACAAAAATTTCTTTATTGGGTCCAAAAGAATCAATCCTGATTCATTAGAATCTTCTTTAAAAAAATACATCAATGAAGGAGATAGCATTAAACCAGCTGTGGTTATCAATGCGGACTCAGTGGCTCAATGGGGTGAAATTGTAAAAGTTATGAAAGTAGCTAGAAAGCTTGGAGCTACTACATCTGCTACCGTTAGTGGAAGCGATTAATCAATACCATTCTCGGTTTTTCAAACAGATCGTTTTTTATTTTTGCTTCAAAACCTTCGTCTTTAAATAAAGCGCAAACTTCCCCTGCAAAATTTTCATGCGTTTCCAAAAAGATTTTTCCTTTTTCATTCAAGTGATTTTTAGCGAAACTTAAAATGGCTTTGTAAAAAATTAATGGATCTTCATCTGGAACAAATAATGCTAGATGTGGTTCATACTCTGTTACGTGTTTATCCATTAATTGTATTTCTACATTAGGGATGTAAGGTGGATTGCTAATGATTATATCAAACATTCCAAGTTTTTCCCTTTCTACTTCATTTAAAAAATTGACTTGTTTAAAATCGATATTTACTTGATGGAGATTTGCATTTGTTGAAGCAAGGTCTATTGCGGCTTTACTCACTTCAACAGCAGTTATAGATAATTCGGGAATATTTTTTTTTATAGAAATGGGAATACAACCACTACCTGTACCAATATCTAATACCGTTTTTTGATGTGATGATTTAAGGTGTTGAATGACGAGTTCAACCAACTCTTCTGTTTCCGGACGAGGAATTAAAACGGCCTCAGACACTTTAAATTTTAAATGATAAAACCAAGCTTCGCCTAATACATATTGAATGGGTTGATGATTAAGCAGTTGGTCAAGTGCTTGATTTAGTGATGAAAAAGTATCAGACTCAATTCCCATTTCGGGGTTTCTCAAAACATCGGACCTGCTGATATTTGCCAAAGATTCAAAAATCATTTTGGTGATATTCGACGCTTCGTTTTCAACATAGATGAGGCGTAATTGCAACAGAAAATGTCTATAAAATTCATTTAATTTCATCTGTGCAAACTTAGTTTATTTTTCAATGCTTAATTTTAGGCGTTGAATGAACATTACACATACATGCAAAGATGCCTTGATTTGGCATCATTAGGCTTAGGGAAAGTAGCCCCAAATCCTATGGTGGGTGCGGTTTTGGTGTACGATAAAACAATCATTGGAGAAGGATTTCATCAACAATACGGTCAAGCACATGCAGAAGTAAACTGCATAAATAGTGTGAAGCAGCAGCATCAACATCTCATTCAAAAAAGTACATTGTATGTTTCGTTAGAGCCCTGTAATCATTTTGGTAAAACGCCACCTTGCGCTGATTTTATCATTTCCCATAAAATTCCAAAGGTTGTGATTGCTTGTACCGATCCATTTGAAAAAGTAAATGGCTCCGGTATTCAAAAATTAATTTATGCTGGTATAGACGTCATTACAGGCATTTTAGAAAAAGAAGCAATCGAATTGAATAAGCGATTCTTTACTTTTCATCAACAGAAACGACCTTATATTATTTTGAAATGGGCACAATCTGAAAACCAATGCATATCAGCCTTTCAAGGCAAGCCTATAAAAATTTCAAATGCAATAACAGATATTTTGGTACATAAATGGCGAAGTGAAGAAGCTGCAATTATGGTGGGAACAAATACGGTAATGTTGGATAATCCATCTTTAACTACCAGAAATTGGCAAGGAAAAAATCCAATTCGCATCTATATCGACAGAAATTTAAAAATTGAAAAGACCGCTAAAATATTAGATCAATCATCACCCACCATTATTTTAAATCAACAAATAAATAAAATAGAAGGTGCAAATGATTTTATTCAAATTAATTTTGAACGTGAAATCATTCCTCAATTGAATGAATTGCTTTATCAAAAAAACATTCAGTCAATTATTATTGAAGGCGGAGCAAAATTATTGCAAACCTTTATAGATGCAGGAGTTTGGGATGAAGCGCGTGTGATTACGAATACGCATTTGTTTATTGAAAATGGAATTGCTTCTCCAAATTTTGAAAACAAAACATCTTTCAAACAAGAAAAAATAGAATACGATTTGATACAATATTTTACAAACCCAAAAAATAAAAGCGCAAATTAGATGGAGCATTATTATACGATAGAACAACCATCATTTGCGGAGTTTAAAGATCGGGGAAGTAAGTTTCTGGCATTTGCATATCCAATAAAAACAACCGCAGATTTTAAAAAACATTTGCAAGATTTAAAAAAGGAGCATCCCAAAGCAGTGCATCATTGTTTTGCTTATCGATTGGGATTTACAGGAGATGAATTTAGATCCAGCGATGATGGCGAACCTTCTGGAAGTGCAGGAAAACCAATACTGGGACAAATAGACAGTAAGAAATTGTGTAACGTAGCAGTGATTGTAGTTCGGTATTTTGGTGGCTCATTACTAGGTGTACCCGGATTAATCAATGCGTACAAAACCGCTTCTGTATTGGCGTTGCAAATGGTTCCTACCATTCAAAAACCCATAACAACCCAACTAAAAATAGAGTTTGATTATCAATTAATCAACGATGTGATGATGATTGTTAAACAATGTCAGTGCAATGTAATCAGTCAAGAAATCAATTTGTTTTCGAATTTGACTTTAGAAGTGCCCAAATCAAGGGAAAAAGAAGTGGTTTTTAGGTTAGGAGACATAAAAAATTTGATAATACTCCCAGAAAAAACGAAAAAATCCAAATAATTAAAAATTTTTCGGCTTTGTGTTAACATTTTTTTTTACTTTTATTCATACTATACGTATTAAGAAATAAATTTTAAATTCAGACATGAGAAAAATTTTACTAACACTCACCTTGATTTCAGTATTTTTTGTTGCCGAATCTCAGCAATTGCATTTTATGAGCCAATTCTTGCAACACAATACTATGTACAATCCTGCTGCTGCGGGTATGTCAAACGTTAACAAATTAGGCTTTGCTTACAGAAGCATGTGGGCTTCATTTCCAGGGAATCCAAAAACAATAATGCAGTATGGTGATTTTGATTTACCAAAATACACCACTGGTGTAGCTTATTATCTGTATAAAGATGAAACTGGTCCAACGAGTAGAACAGGTGGACAATTAGCGTTATCGTATCACGTAAAATCAGCCAACAAAAAAAATAAATTGGGGATTGGTTTAGAAATGCGTGGATTTCAATATGCAGTTGATAAATCTAAATTAGATGTAGGAACAGATCCTGCATTGGTTGGCGTAAAAAACAAATTTGCATTTGATGCAGGATTTGGTGTTTATTTTACAAATGAAAAATTGAGTATTGGCGCTGCTGCTAGTCAACTAATCGGTGCGAAATTACAATTGACTGATGTGCCAAATACAACATTAGGAGGAAGATTATATCGTCATTATAATTTTTCTGCAAACTATAAAATACAAACAGGTGAAGATATTTTTGTAGTTCCTTTTACTATGGTCCGTTTAATTGAAAACTCACCAACTGAAGTTGATTTAGGTGCAAAAATTGATTATCAAGATAAATTATGGTGGGCTTTAGATTGGAGGGTGAATCAATTTTGGAGCTTACAAGCTGGGATGAAATTATTTCAACGTGTTAGGGCTTCATATTCTTATGATTATTACACATCTCCAATTAGTATTTTCACAGAAGGTTCAGGCGCACATGAAGTTGGATTACAATTCGACCTTAAGAAAAAATAATTCAAATTCAAATCAATAAAAAAATCAATTTAATAAAGCTACATAACATGAGAAAGATTCAACTTTTTACAATTTTATTTTTAATAGCATTCGCCTCTAACGTTAATGCACAAACGGGGTTTGCATTTAGCTGTTCAAGAGATACAACTATTGATGGTTGTGTTACACCTTGTATCACTTTAAAAGCAAAAATTCCAGATGTTCGTTCATCTACAAATTCATACGTAATTAATCCATTGACAGGACCAAACGGATGTTTCAATCCATATGTAAGTCCTGCTACACCTGGTACTCCTACAACCTTATCACTAGATGATACCTATTCAAGTGCTATAACCTTACCCTTTCAATTTCCATTTTATGATGATGCCGCATCTCCATACAATCAATTGATCATTAGCTCAAATGGTTTTGTATCATTTGATGTTTCTAAAGCTGCTGCTTATGCGCATTATAGTATGACCTCAGGAAATGTACCAAATACATTTTATGATAAGTCTTTAATCATGGGTGTGTTTCACGACATCGATCCTTTTTATACTACATCTCCAACACAGCAAATTAAATATGAAGTATTGGGTGTTTCACCACATAGAAGATTCGTAGTGAGCTATTATAAAGTGCCTCAATTCAGCACCACTTGTCAAAATTTAATTGAGAATACACACCAAATCGTTTTATACGAAGGATTAGGCATTATCGAAGTATTTGTGTTTAGTGTTGAACAATGTCCATCTTGGAACCAAGGAAGAAAAATGATTGGATTACATAACGCCAATAAAGATAAAGGTCTTATGGCTCCAGGAAGAACAGCAGAAGGTCCAAATTGGGGTTCACGTAACATGAACGAAACATGGCGCTTTGTACCAGCTTCTGGTCCAACTTTATTCCGTGGTGTTGAGTTATATGATTTAAATGGTACATTAATTTCAACAGGAGATACAACAGGAATTGGTAACAATACATTATCAGTTTCGTTCCCGAATGTTTGTCCACAAGGAAATACAACTTATATCGTTCGTTCAAAATATGCATCATTCAACAATCCGAATGCATTTATTTACGGAGCTGACACGATTCGTGTAATTTCAAATAATCCGTTATCTGCTGCTTATGCTGCATCAGCTGCATCATGTGCAACTGCAGGAATTGGAACTGTAGCTATATTCGCTTCAGGAGCTCCAGGTACTTTTGAATATTCAGCCGATAATGGTGTTACATGGCAAACTTCAAATATTTTCAATTTTGCGCCAGGAACTTACCAGATTAAATTCAGAATTATTGGAACAACATGTATTGGTCTTAAAACTGTAATTGTTCCTGCAGATCCAAACTTGGTAGCAGGTACATACAATATTTCAAACGTACGTTGTAATGGCGGAAGCACTGGTTCTATAAACGTAAGTGGTTTAAACGGAACGGGTGTTTTTGAATATTCATTAAATGGAGGCGCTTTCCAATCAAGTGGATCGTTCTCAAATTTAGCAGCAGGAACATATCATGTAACCATCAGAGATAATTCAAATTGTGTTAGAGATACAACTATTAATGTTGTTGAACCTACACCATTAACGGCTCAAGGGTTTACTACAAATGCTACTTGTTCTGCAACACCAAATGGATCAATAAATGTTGAAGCTGCTGGTGGTGCAAATGTTTACGAATATAGCATTGGCGGAGCATATCAATCATCTCCAAACTTCACAGTAACAAACGGAACGTATACTGTTTCTGTAAGAGATATAAATGGTTGTATTAAAACTTTCTCAAACACAGTTGCGCTTACAAATGATTTAAGTGTTCAAACAAGAATAGATACCATCATTTGTTTAGGTGGTTCTGTAGAATTAACGACTACAGGAAATGCTGCTACATACTCTTGGTCTGGTGCTGGATTAAGCAGTACTTCTGTTTCTAGTCCAATTGCTACACCAACAACAATAGGCGCTACAACGTATACATTATTGGCTACACTTGGCCAGTGTACAGTTACAAAGCGTGTAGTGGTAAGAACAAACTCACAAATAAATGTAAACGCTGGTCAAAATAGTACGATAATTTTAGGCGAAACTGCACAATTGAGTGGAACAGTAACCGGAGCTGGTACATATTTATGGACTTCATCACCAGTGGATAATACTTTGAGTTCTACAACGATTTTAAATCCAATTGCAACGCCAATTACAACAACAACTTATACATTAACTGCTACAAATGCAGCAGGTTGTAATAGTACAGGAAACGTAATCATTACCGTTATTCCTTATTGCATTAAAGTTAAAAATGCATTTACACCAAATGGTGATGGCATCAATGATAATTGGTCAGTTTATGGTCAATTTGATTGTTTGAAAAATGTAACTGTTACGGTTTTCAACAGATATGGAAGTAAAATATTCTCAAGCAAATCATACCGTAATGATTGGAATGGTACTTACAATGGCAAGCCAGTTCCGGATGGTACATACTATGCAGTTGTAGATTTCGATTTAATTTCTGGAAAGAAAATCACGGTTAAATCTGATGTGACAATCATTAGATAATAGTTGAAAAGATACAATTGAAAATACCCTTCAGAAATGAGGGGTATTTTTTTGGAGGGAAACAAACGAGGTTTTTGAAGTTTGTGAGGTTTGTGAGGTTTTTGAGGTTTGGTTCAAAAGGTTCAATAGGTTCAAAAGGTTGGGCAATTTCTTCTGCCGATTGGCGCCGGTTTCCAAACCGGTGTCTACAAGAGTTTTCAGCCACGGACTGAGAGAAGTTAAAAGGTTCTATGGTTTAAGTTGGACTAGGGGTTGAATATTTTCAACCCTTACAAAAGGTTGAGGTTTTTCGTCTGCCGATGTTGGTGTTTTCACCAATCATCGAAGTAGATGCAAAGGCTAAATACGCTTTGCTGGTTTAAGGTTTAATGGTCTAACGTGGAAGTATTCTCCCTTTGCGACTTTGCTCCTTTGCGAGCTTTGCGTGAAACAAAAAACTTCGTGCCTTCGAGCCTTTGTGACTTAGTGTTTAAAAAAACTTCGAGCCTTTGTGTCAAGAAATTCCAATAATAATTTACAATTCAATTCCGCAATAGATGAATGTAGAAGAAATAAGAGACTTTGCATTAAGCCTAGAAGATGTAACCGAAAGTTTTCCTTTTGGTCCAGAAACTATTGTGTTTAAAACCAACAACAAAATGTTTTTGCTTTTGCCATTAGATGAGGTGGATTTTTTAAAAATAAATGTAAAATGCAATCCAGAATTGGCATTAGAGTTAAGGGCAAATTATCCTGATACGGTATTACCTGGTTATCACATGAATAAAAAACATTGGAATACAATTGTAATCGATGGGTTGTTATCTTGGATGAGCATTAAAGAAATGATTGAGCATTCGTATGGGTTGGTGGGACGGAAAAAGAGATCGGATTCTTGATTTGATTTCGTTCCAATACCGGCTATTATTTAAATAACAAATAAGGATTTAAAAATAAAGAATAAGGAAGTGGAGTTTGTTTCAATATTTTATATTTTAACCCTTACTACAATATATCTATTCCTTCTTTGATGATTGGTGAAAACACCAACACCGGCACGAATTTTTTGAAACACAAAGGCACAAAGGCGCAAAGACACGAAGTTTTTTGTATAAAATTAAGAGGCTAGTATTTGGAAAATGCCAACCTATTGAACCTATTGAACACATTGAACCTTTTGAACTAAACTTCACAAACCTCTAAAACCTCCCCATCCTATTTCGAAAACACCTCACTCACCACCAACTCCTTACTTCCAGGAGTGTATGTATAAAACCCTTCACCAGATTTTACACCTAATTTACCAGCGGTAACCATGTTGGTTAATAATGGACAAGGCGCATATTTAGGATTGCCAAATCCGTCGTGCAATACTTTTAAAATACTGTGACAAACATCTAGTCCAATGAAGTCTGCAAGTTGTAATGGTCCCATTGGGTGAGCCATACCTAGTTTCATCACATTATCGATTTCTGCAACACCGGCAACTCCTTCAAACAAACTTATAATTGCTTCATTGATCATTGGCATTAAAATTCTATTGGCAATAAAACCTGGGTAATCATTTACAGTGCATGGAATCTTTCCCAAGCGTTTACTCAACTCCGTTATGATTGTATTTACTTCTTTTGAAGTAGCGTATCCATTGATGATTTCAACCAATTTCATCACCGGTACCGGATTCATAAAATGCATGCCAATGACTAATTCTGGTCGCTTTGTAACGGATGCAATTTTTGTAATTGAAATCGAAGAAGTATTTGATGCCAATATGCAGCCAATTGGAGCCGCAGCATCTATTTGTTTGAAAATATCAAGCTTTAATTTTTCATTTTCTGTGGCAGCTTCTACCACTAAATCTGCATGGGCAACGCCTTCTGATATAGATGTGTTTGTTTTTATTTTATTTAAAGCTTCTGATTTTTGCTCTTCTGTTAAAGTGCCTTTAGCTACTTGCCTGTCGAGGTTTTTGGTGATGGTAGAGATGGCTTTTTCCAATTGCGCCGCATTTACATCAATTAATGTTACATCAAATCCGGTTTGTGCAAATACGTGTGCAATGCCATTTCCCATTGTACCTGCTCCAATTACGCTTATATTTTTCATAATATTAATTTTATTTTTTTAAAACACGAAGGCACAAAGTCACAAAGGCACGAAGCCACGAAGGAAAACGAATTAATTTAAAAACCTTTTTTACAAAAGTTCAAAAAGCAAAAATGGAAAACGCTTCTAACTTCCCCCTTGGGGGATTGAGGGGGCTAACCTTTTGAACCCATTGAACCTTTTGAACCAAACCTCACAAACCCCATAAACCTCTCAAACTTCTCAAACCTCGTTCACCTCTATTTAAACGCATTCATCCCTGTTATATCCATTCCCGTAATCAACAAATGAATGTCATGCGTTCCTTCGTATGTGATAACGCTTTCCAAATTCATCATGTGGCGCATCACTGGGTATTCGCCTGTAATGCCCATTCCGCCTAACATTTGACGTGCATCTCTACAAATATTAGTAGCTATTTCACATGCATTTCTTTTAGCCATGCTTACTTGAGCTGGTGTTACTTTTCCTTCATTCATCAACACCCCTAAACGCCAGTTCATCAATTGAGCTTTGGTAATTTCGGTAATCATTTCAGCTAATTTTTTTTGTTGCAATTGAAAGCCACCAATTGGTCTTCCAAATTGAACCCTTTCTTTGCTGTAATTTAAAGCAATATCATAACAATCCATTGCAGCACCAATTGCGCCCCAAGCTATGCCATATCTTGCTTTGGTTAAACATCCCAAAGGCCCTTTTAATCCTTTTACGTTAGGTAAAATATTTTCTTTAGGAACTTTTACATTATCAAAAACCAATTCACCTGTAGCACTAGCACGTAAACTCCATTTGCTATGTGTAGTTGGTGTTGTAAATCCTTCCATGCCTCTTTCTACAATAATACCTTGAATTTCTCCAGCTTCATTCTTTGCCCACACTACAGCCACTTGTGAAAACGGCGCATTGCTAATCCACATTTTTGCACCATTCAAAATTACATGGTCGCCTGCATCTTTAAAGTTGGTTAACATACCGCCTGGATCACTTCCATGATTAGGTTCAGTTAATCCAAAACAACCCAACCACTCACCACTCGCTAATTTGGGTAAATATTTATTTCGTTGTTCTTCACTGCCATATTGATAAATCGGAAACATCACCAAACTTCCTTGTACAGAAGCAGTTGAACGAACACCACTATCACCACGCTCAAGCTCTTGCATCATTAATCCGTAAGAAATATAATCCAATCCGCCGCCGCCATATTGCTCTGGAACAGTAGGGCCAAAACAACCCAAATCGCCCAATTGCTTTACAATTTGTTGAGGAAATTCTGCACGTTGTGCATAATCTTCAATAATCGGAGAGATTTCTTTTTTTACATAATTTCTTACTGTTTCACGAATAAGTTTATGCTCTTCCGTTAGCAATTCATCTACACCAAAATAATCTGGGGATTGAAAATTATCAGTTTTAACTGCCATAATCTTATTTTTTAATTTTTTAGGTCTTTATTTTTACGTGGCAAATATAACAATCAAATGTGGCTAACGTAAGCTTTTGTTTAATATTTTAGTTGATTTTAATTCAATTTAATACATCAGTATTTTGTACTAATTTTATTCAATAAGTTCATAGATAAATCAGAAACTATGCAAAAGATTTTCGTAATTCTATTTTTTTTGTTTTTTGTATTGGGTTGTAATGAAAAGCCATTAATATCAACTCCAATTGATTCTGTTGAAAAATATTACTTTCCAAATTTAAATGATGATTATTGGGAATCAAAATCGCCTGTTGTTTTGGGCTGGGATACGGTTAAATTAAATGAAGCTTTTGATTTTGCAGGTTCAAAAAATACGTATGGTTTGATCGTTTTGCAAAACGGCAGATTGGTTAAAGAAAAATATTGGAACAATTGGAATGTAAATACTAGATACTATATCGCTTCAGCAGGAAAATCTGTAACATCTTTTTTGACTGGAATCGCCCAACAAGATCAGCTCTTAAACATAAATAATAAAACATCGGATTATTTGGGAATTGGTTGGACCAGTTTACCATTAGCCAAGGAAAATCTCATTACCGTTAAGCATCAGCTTTCCATGACAACAGGATTGGATGATGGGGTTGTAGATCCAGATTGTGAAGATCCAGCTTGTTTAAATTATGTTGCTGATGCCGGCACAAGATGGGCGTATCATAATGCGCCATATCGATTATTACAAAAAGTTATTGCTAATACAAGTGGCATGTCATTTAATCAATATTGCTCGCAAAAACTCTTTCAAAAAATAGGCATGTCTAGTTCTTTTTGGTATAATAATGTGATGTATTGTACCACCCGTGAAGCGGCTCGTTTTGGATCGTTGATTTTGAATAAAGGAACTTGGAATGGAAATGTTATCCTTAATGATTCTAACTATTTTAAAGCGATGGTAAATCCTTCTCAATCATTGAATAATAGCTACGGTTATTTATGGTGGTTAAATGGAAAATCATCTTTTATGGTACCTACTTTGCAAACGGTTTTTAATGGAAGTTTGGCAGCAAATGCACCTAACGATATGATCATAGCTCTAGGGAAAGACGATAAGAAAATTTATGTAATTCCTTCTTTAAATGTTGTGGTCGTAAGGTTGGGAGATGCCGCAGGAAATGCACCGCTTCTTGGTCCTTCTAGTTTTGATAATGAATTATGGACAAAATTGAAATATGCGATTAGATATTAAATAAGATTTTAAAAATCAAAATCAGATCTTTTTACCGTTCGCTTCCAACATACGCATTTGCTTTGCATCTTGAAGAAACTCAGAAGCAAATATGAAATCATTCAAGTTTTTATTTTCCGAAAATATAATGTCTTTACTATTGCCCGTCCATTCTTTTTTACCGTCTTTTAAATAAATGATGTTGTTGCCTATTTCCATTACACTATTCATGTCGTGGGTATTGATAATGGTGGTCATATTGAATTCGATGGTAACATCATGAATCAGTTTATCAATAAGCATCGATGTTTGAGGATCTAAACCAGAGTTGGGTTCATCACAAAAAAGAAATTTAGGATTGAGTACAATAGCTCTTGCGATACCAACCCTTTTTTTCATACCACCACTCAATTGCGATGGTAATTTTTTATTCGTTCCCACTAAATTTACGCGCTCCAATACCTCGTTTACTTTTTTTATTTTTTCTGATTCTTTGTCTTTTGTAAACATATCAAGCGGAAACTTTACATTCCCTTCAACCGTCATACTATCAAATAATGCTGAGCCTTGAAACAACATTCCAATTTGTTGACGAAGCATTTTTTTTTCTTCATCATTCATTTTTGTAAAACTTAATCCATCATAAATAATTTCGCCTTGATCTACTTCATATAATCCTACCAAACATTTTTGCAATACTGTTTTACCGCTACCACTGGTACCAATGATTAGATTTGTTTTGCCACTATACATAATATGACTTACATCTTGAAGTACTTGCTTATCGTCGAATCGTTTTGATATGTTTTTGAATTCAATCATAAAGAAAAATTAGTGCTTTTGTTAGAGTAAAAGTGCAGCAAGTATGTAATCGGCAAATAAAATAACCACGCATGTAACCACTACAGATTTTGTACTGTTACGACCAATTTCTAACGAGCCACCTTTTACATAGTAGCCAAAATAAGCAGGGATAGAGCTTACAATAAAAGCAAAAGTATAAGCCTTCATCATCGCAAAAAATACATTGTAAGGTTTAAACAGTTCTATCAATCCTCGATCGTATGTTTCAGTTGAAATAATTCCTGATAAATCAACGGTAATTCTTCCGCCATAAATGCCTAAAACCATAGCCAATACCACAAGCATTGGAATGGTAATTAGCGCTGCAGCAATTTTTGGCAAGATTAAATATGTTTTTGAGTTTATACCCATAATTTCAATAGCATCAATTTGTTCGCTAACCCGCATGTTGCCTAATTCGCTGGCAATTTTACTTCCTACAACACCTGCTAATACGATACAAATCAAGGTAGGTGCGAATTCCAGAATAACGGTATCTCTAATGATTTGTGCGATGATTAATTTAGATACAAAAGGACTGGTAATTTGATATGCCGTTTGCAAAGCACTAACCGCGCCCATAAATATTGAAATGATGCAAACAATGCCCAAAGAACCTATGCCAATTTCACTGCATTGATGCATGAATTCTTTCCAGTAAAGTTTTGAATTTTCTGGTTTACTTATCATGCCTTTGAGCATAATAAAATATTTTCCAAGATGAGAAAAGAAACTCATAGGCGTAGTTTATAAAAATTAATTATTGGCTTTGGGTTTACGTTTCCACCATTTACTTTTCTTAATTACTTCGTGAACACTTGCTTTGCTTTTTGATTGAGCATCCACTACCGCAATCACGACCATGTTGTAAATGGAACGAATAGAACTGCCCAATTGCAATACATGTACTGGCTTTTTTAATCCCAATAAAATTGGACCAATGCTATCAGCGCCGCCTATTTCTTGCAATAAATTATGTGCAATATTTCCAGCTGCAAGGTTTGGAAAAATCAACACATTCGCCTCTCCATTTACCAACTCTGCAAAAGGATAATTCTCTTTTAATAACTCTTTATTAAACGCTAAAATACCTTGCATTTCACCATCACAAATTAACGAAGGACTTTTTTGTTTTACAATTTCTCTTGCCTGTCTTACTAAGATTGCCTCAGGTGCGTTGCTGCTTCCAAAGTTAGAGTAGGAGAGCATCGCGACTTTTGGTACGATATTAAATTGCTTAACTTCTTTTGCCACCAACAATGTAATTTCTGCAAGCTCCTCAGCCGTTGGTGTAAAGTTTACTGTAGTGTCTGCCAAAAATATTGGTCCTCTTTTGGTAAACAATAAATACATACCTGCAATCTTTTTTACACCTGCATCAGTACCAATAATTTGCAATGCAGGTCTTATTGTTTCGGGGTAATTTTTACTCAACCCACTGATCATACAGTCTGCTTCACCTGTTTCAACCATCATACAACCAAAGTGGTTGCGGTCTTTCATCATTTTAAATGCCTCGTAATGATTTACACCTCTTCTATTTCTTTTGGCAAAAAACAATTCTCCAAATTCTTTTCTTAATTCTTCATGTTCATCATCTTGCGGATTGATGATCGGCATATCATCGATGTCTACAGAATTTGCAGCAGCGAGCTCTTGAATTTTTTTCTCATTACCCAACAAAATAGGAAAGCCAATTCCTTCCTCCATTACCAATTGCGCCGTTTTTAAAATCTTTGCATTTTCAGCATCGGCAAATACAATACGTTTTGGATTGCTTCTAGCTTTATTGCTTAAAATTCTACTCAATTGATTATCTAAACCAAGACGTTTGTTGAGCTCTATCGTATATCCATCCCAGTCAGTTATGTTTATTCTTGCAACGCCACTTTCCATGGCAGCTTTTGCTACAGCTGGTGCTAATGTTGCTAATAATCTTGGATCAAAAGGTTTAGGAATAATGTAAGTCGGACCAAATGAAATTGTTTTTTCATTGTAAGCTAGGTTCACAATATCGGGTACGGGTGTTTTTGCCAATTCTGCCAATGCCTTTACTGCAGCGAGTTTCATGGCTTCATTGATTTGTTTAGCACGTACATCTAATGCTCCTCTAAAAATATATGGAAACCCAAGTACGTTGTTTACTTGATTGGGAAAATCAGAACGACCAGTTGCCATGATTAAATCTTTACGTGCAGTCATTGCTACATCGTACATGATTTCAGGATCAGGATTGGCCATAGCAAAAACAATTGGATTGCGTGCCATAGATTTAATCATATCAACGGTAACCACATTGCCTACACTCAAACCTAAAAACACATCTGCGTCTTTCATGGCTTTACTCAGATTGTAATCTTTGTATTTTGCATCTACACAAAATTTTTGTTTGAAGGTTTCAACATCTGTTCTTCCTTTATGTAAAATGCCATCTTTATCAAATAGTGTAAAGTTTGATGGTTTTGCACCAAGCGATTCATATAATCTAATACAAGCCATTGCTGCTGCACCAGCGCCGTTGACTACAAAATTTACTTTGTCTATTTTTTTCTTTTGAATTTCTAAAGCATTTAATAAAGCTGCAGCAGAAATGATGGCGGTTCCATGTTGATCATCATGCATCACCGGAATATTACATTGCGCCTTTAATTGTTGCTCAATATAAAAACACTCTGGTGCTTTAATGTCTTCTAAATTAATGCCGCCAAAAGTAGGTTCTAATGCTTTTACAATTTGTACAAATTTATCCGGATCGCTTTCATTAATTTCAATATCAAATACATCAATATCTGCAAAAATTTTAAACAATACGCCTTTTCCTTCCATCACGGGTTTGCTGGCAGCAGGTCCAATATTTCCCAATCCAAGCACTGCTGAACCGTTGGTAATTACGCCCACCAAATTTCCCTTGGCTGTATATTTATACACATCATCAGGGGTAGCTGCAATTTCTTTACAAGGCTCTGCAACGCCGGGTGAATATGCTAATGATAAATCACGTTGTGTTTTTGCATCTTTAGATGGAACAACCTCAATTTTCCCTGGCCTTCCTTTGGCATGATATTCCAATGCTTCCTGCTTGCGCGAATCTTTTGCCATAT